>Ga0233450_10000001_pt1 | contig 260791 bp, 258 predicted proteins | sample 011ome_30_FD_189956 | JGI IMG/M metagenome (GOLD analysis project Ga0233450, IMG submission 189956) | Coastal salt marsh microbial communities from the Groves Creek Marsh, Skidaway Island, Georgia - 011501CT (spades assembly) | ecosystem: Environmental > Aquatic > Marine > Intertidal zone >... | reverse complement strand
CTGCGCTTCGCGATTCGTGAAGGTGGTCGTACTGTAGGTGCTGGTGTTGTAGCGAAGATCCTCGACTAATCGATCTTGCTGCATGCCGATACCTGCTTTTAAGGTGGGTATCAGATAAAAAGGCCGCTCCAAGAGCGGCCTTTTTAGTCGTTTTTCTGCATTGGCTGTTATCCCCGGCCTGGTTTATGAAAAACATAAGAAAAGAAGTGGGTTTTTGCTTGACAGGTGGTGGGGTCAGCCTTAGAATCTCGCCTCCTTTTTTCAGGGTCTCGATGAGCGAGGCCTGTAGGCTCTTTAGATAGTTGGAGTTTGATTCCATGCAGGATCAACGTATTCGTATTCGCCTCAAGGCATTTGATCACAAATTGATTGATGCTTCGACGCAAGAAATCGTTGAGACGGCAAAGCGTACCGGTGCACAGATTCGTGGCCCGATTCCATTGCCGACTCGTAAAGAACGTTTTACGGTTTTGATTTCTCCGCACGTTAACAAAGATGCAAGAGATCAGTACGAAATTCGCACCCACAAGCGGTTGCTGGATATCGTAGAGCCAACAGAGAAGACAGTTGATGCTTTGATGAAGCTGGATTTAGCAGCTGGTGTTGAAGTTCAAATTAGTCTGACATAAGTAAGACATAAGTTAAGTAGTAACAAAGTAGTACAGAATACAAAACCCAGGTTCGGCCAACGTCGGGCGGGTGTAACGCTCTGAAATGGGCGGCCATAGCGGGTAACAGCCCCGTACACTATGAGGTTATACAAAATGGCAATTGGTATTGTCGGCCGCAAATGTGGCATGACACGTGTTTTCAATGATGATGGCGCTTCTGTCCCGGTCACAGTGGTCGAGGTAGAGCCGAATCGCATTACTCAAATTAAGACTGATGAAACTGATGGCTACACTGCTGTGCAGGTGACCGTTGGTGCCCGTCGTGCTTCCCGTGTAAGTAAGTCTCAAGCTGGGCATTTTGCTAAAGCAGGTGTTGAGGCTGGCCGTGGTAGTTGGGAGCTTCGTGTAGATGGCGGTCAGGATGAGCTTGAAGTTGGCGGTAATATCACAGTAGATCAGTTTGAAGCTGGTCAAAAAATTGATGTGACTGGTACTTCTAAAGGTAAGGGTTACGCTGGTGTGATCAAGCGCTGGAATTTCCAGATGCAGGATGCAACCCACGGTAACTCTATTTCTCACCGTGCTCCAGGTTCAATTGGTCAGTGTCAAACCCCGGGTCGAGTTTTCAAGGGTAAGAAAATGGCGGGCCATATGGGTGATGAGCGTGTTACGACTCAGAATCTTGAAATTGTACGTGTTGACGCCGAGCGTAACCTGCTCCTTATTAAAGGTGCAGTACCGGGTGCTCCTGGCGGTGATGTGATCGTTCGTGCAGCTGTTAAGAGCTGAGGGGATCGTCGATGGAATTAAATATTGCAACAGCCAAAGGTAATTCGGGAACGGTAGAAGTTTCTGATGCGGCCTTCGGTAAAGAATATAACCAAGATTTGGTGCATCAAGCGGTAACTGCCTATTTGGCAGGTGCTCGTCAGGGTACTCGCGCTCAGAAAAACAGAGCGGCAGTCGCTGGTGGTGGACGCAAACCTTGGAGTCAAAAAGGTTCTGGCCGTGCGCGTGCTGGTACTATTAGAAGCCCTATCTGGCGTTCAGGTGGTGTGACGTTTGCAGCTCAGCCTCAGGATCATTCTCAGAAGCTGAACCGCAAAATGTATCGCGCTGCTCTGCGCTCCATTTTGTCAGAATTGGCTCGTCAAGAGCGTTTGGTAGTGGTTGAAGAATTTGATCTCGATGCACCAAAAACCAAAGCTTTGGTTCAGAAGCTGGGCGATTTTGGTTTGCAGGATGTGCTGATCGTGACTGAAGAAGTCAGCGAAAATCTTTACCTGTCATCTCGTAACCTTCATAAGGTTGATGTTCGTGATGTTGTGGGTGTTGATCCGGTTAGCTTGATTCGTTTTGAAAAGGTGTTGGTGACTGTGCCTGCGCTGAAAAAGATTGAGGAGATGCTGGGATGAAGCAAGAACGCATCTTCAAAGTGTTGTTAGGTCCACACTTTTCAGAAAAGTCTGCCATTGTTGGTGATACCAATAATCAGGTTGTATTTAAGGTTACTCCAGATGCTACCAAGCCAGAAGTTAAGGCAGCGGTTGAGCAGCTCTTCAAGGTAAAGGTGGCAGGTGTATCTGTTGCTAATGTGAAGGGTAAAACCAAGCGTGCTAAGCACGGAATGGGTAAGCGCTCAGACTGGAAAAAAGCTTACGTTCGTCTAGAGCAGGGTCAAGAAATTGACTTTGCAGTAGTAGAGTAAGGGGTTGTTGAGATGCCAGTTGTAAAGAGAAAGCCAACGTCTCCCGGTCGCCGCTTTGTTGTCAGTGTTGTAAACCCTGACTTGCACAAAGGCGCGCCTCATGCACCTTTGCTTGAGAAAAAATCAAAGTCGGGCGGTCGTAATAATAATGGTCGAATTACCACTCGCCATGTTGGTGGTGGTCATAAGCAGCATTATCGTGTAATCGACTTTAAGCGTAATAAAGATGGTATTCCGGCGACAATTGAGCGCTTGGAATATGATCCAAATCGCAGTCCATACATCGCACTGTTGTGCTATGCCGATGGTGAGCGTCGCTACGTTATTGCGCCGAAGGGTTTGAAAGCAGGTGATACGGTTCAGTCTGGTGTGGATGCACCTATTAAGGTAGGTAATACCTTACCGTTGACTAATATCCCGGTAGGTAGCGTTGTTCACTGTGTTGAAATGAAGCCAGGAAAAGGTGCTCAGATAGCGCGTAGTGCCGGTACTTCTGCTCAGCTGGTGGCGAGAGAAGGCCAATATGCAACCTTGCGTTTACGCAGTGGTGAAATGCGTAAGGTGCCTGTAGATTGTCGCGCTACTATTGGTGAGGTCTGTAACAGCGAGCATAACTTGCGTTCGTTAGGTAAAGCTGGTGCAAGTCGCTGGCGTGGTGTTAGACCTACAGTTCGTGGTGTTGCTATGAACCCTGTTGATCACCCGCATGGTGGTGGTGAAGGCCGTACTTCTGGTGGTCGTCACCCAGTATCGCCTTGGGGTACGCCAGCTAAAGGTTATAAGACTCGTAAGAACAAGCGTACGAACAATATGATTGTTCGTAATCGCGGCAAATAATTCAGAGAAGAGGAAACAATAGTGTCACGCTCTCTCAAAAAAGGCCCATTTATCGACCTACATTTAGTTAAGAAGGTTGATGAGGCATTGGAAAAAAATGACAGGCGTCCGATCAAAACTTGGTCTCGTCGTTCCATGGTTAGCCCGGATATGGTGGGCTTGACCATTGCTGTTCACAACGGACGTCAACATGTACCCGTTTTGATCAACGAGGAAATGGTTGGACATAAACTCGGCGAATTTGCCCCGACGCGGACCTACCGTGGTCATGTGGCGGATAGAAAAGCCAAGTAAGAGGTAAATGACTGTGGAAGTAGCAGCTAAATTACGTGGGGCGAAGCTATCGGCTCAAAAGGCTCGATTAGTGGCGGACCAGGTGCGTGGTAAGCCCGTTGAAGCGGCTTTAGATATCCTGGCTTTTAGCCCTAAAAAGGGTGCGGCCTTAATGAAAAAAGTGCTTGAGTCTGCCATTGCAAACGCTGAGCACAATGAAGGTGCGGATGTAGATGAACTGCGCGTATCAACAGTTTTTGTTGATGAAGGTACAACAATGAAGCGCATTAAGCCCCGTGCTAAGGGGCGTGCTGATCGTATCTTTAAGCGTAGCTGCCACATCACCGTGAAAGTTGCTGACGAGGAGACCGTTTAATGGGTCAGAAAGTACATCCAACTGGTATTCGTCTGGGTATTGTTAAAAAGCATACTTCAGTGTGGTACGCAGGTCAGAAAGATTACGCAGATAAGTTAAACACGGATTTAGAAGTACGTGAATTTATCAGCAATGAATTAGATCACGCTTCTGTTAGCCGGATTGAAATTGAACGTCCTGCACAAACGGCTCGTATTACTATTCACACGGCGCGTCCGGGTATTGTGATTGGTAAAAAGGGTGAAGGTGTTGAGAAGTTGCGCAATCAGGTGTCTGCCAAAATGGGCGTTCCTGTGCACATCAACATTGAAGAAGTGCGCAAGCCAGATCTCGATGCAACATTGGTTGCACAGAGTGTAGCTCAGCAGTTGGAGCGTCGTGTTATGTTCCGTCGTGCCATGAAGCGCGCTGTTCAAAACGCTATGCGTCAGGGTGCTAAAGGCATCAAAATTCAAGTCGGCGGTCGCTTGGGCGGAGCAGAAATTGCACGTTCAGAGTGGTATCGCGAAGGTCGTGTGCCATTGCATACACTTCGAGCTGATATTGATTATGGTACCGCTGAAGGTTCCACTACTTATGGCATTATTGGTGTCAAGGTATGGATCTTCAAGGGTGAAGTAATAGGTGGTGAAGAAGCGGCGCCAGCGCCAGCTAAAAAAGCACCAGCTAAAAAGAAATAAGATTGCGAGTTAAGGGTCAAGCGAGATGCTGCAACCGAAACGTACAAAATTCCGTAAGCAACACAAAGGTCGTAACCGCGGCCTGGCATTGCGCGGTAGCAAGGTAAGCTTTGGCGAGTTTGGTTTAAAAGCCACTGGTCGTGGTCGTCTCACTGCACGTCAGATTGAAGCGGCACGTCGAGCGATGACTCGTCATATTAAGCGGGGCGGAAAGATTTGGATTCGGGTATTCCCTGACAAGCCAATTACAAATAAGCCTCTTGAAGTAAGGATGGGTAAAGGTAAGGGTAACGTTGAATACTGGATTGCCCAGATTCAGCCAGGCAAAATTTTATACGAGATGGATGGTGTTTCTGAAGAGCTTGCTCGTGAAGCCTTTGCACTCGCTGCTGCCAAGTTGCCTCTTCAAACCACCTTTGTTAAACGGTCGGTGATGTGATGAAAGCCAGTGAACTTCGTGAAAAATCAGTTGATGAGCTGAACCAAGAATTGAATAGCCAGCTAGAGCAACAGTTTAAATTGCGTATGCAGGCATCGACTTCACAGTTGGGTCAGAGTCATCAAATTAAAGAAACACGCAGAAATGTTGCGCGTATCAAAACAGTACTGAACGAGAAAGCGGGTAACTGAAATGACTGAAGCAGAGAGCAAAGCTAGTACTTTGTCAGGTCGTGTGGTCAGCGACAAGATGGATAAAACAGTGACGGTTCTGGTTGAGCGCCGTGTTAAGCACCCTATGTATGGCAAGATTGTGAATAAATCTAGCAAGATTAAAGCACATGATGAAGGTAACGAGTGCCGTACTGGTGATGTAGTAACAATTGCAGAAACTCGCCCACTTTCCAAGACCAAGTCTTGGACGTTGGTTAACATCGACGAGCGTGCCGCCGAGATTTAAGCCGGCAGGCAGCAGTAACGGGTTCGGAGATTTACGATGATTCAAACAGAAAGTTATCTGGAAGTGGCAGACAACAGCGGCGCACGTCAAGTGATGTGTATTAAGGTGTTGGGCGGCTCCCACAGACGTTATGCACGTGTTGGTGACATTATTAAGGTCACTATTAAGGAAGCAATTCCTCGCGGCAAAGTAAAAAAAGGTCAGGTGATGAACGCAGTTGTGGTTCGCACTAGAAAAGGTGTTCGTCGTCAAGATGGCAGCCTGATCAAGTTTGACGATAACGCAGCGGTTCTTTTGAACCAACAGTTGGCTCCTATTGGTACACGTATTTTTGGGCCGGTAACTCGTGAACTGCGTAGCGAACGTTTTATGAAAATTATCTCTCTGGCTCCCGAAGTACTGTAAGTCAGAGGAAAGGAAAGAGTTATGCTGAAAATCAAACGTGATGACGAGATCATTGTTATTGCCGGTAAAGATAAAGGCAAGCGTGGCAAGGTACTTAAAGTACAAGCAGATGGCCGCTTGACAATCTCTGGCATCAACATGATTAAAAAGCACCAGAAACCAAATCCACAATTGAATGTTCAAGGTGGAATTATTGAAAAAGAAGCCCCTATCCAGGCTTCTAATGTGGCTATATTCAATGCGGGCACCAGCAAGGCTGACCGTGTTGGTTTTAAAGTACTTGAAGACGGCAAGAAAATCCGCGTTTTCAAATCCAACGGCGAAGCCGTTGACGCCTAATTTGACAGGAAACTGACATGGCAAGGCTGAACGAAGTATACAAAAACGAAATCGCTGCTAAGCTGAAAGATGAGCTTGGTCTGGCTAACTTAATGGAAGTCCCAAAAATCACTAAAATCACTCTTAATATGGGTGTAGGTGAAGCGTTAGGGGACAAGAAAGCATTGGAAAATGCTGTTGCTGATATGACAAAAATCGCAGGTCAAAAGCCTGTTGTCACTAAAGCAAAGAAATCCATTGCAGGGTTTAAGGTCCGTGAGGGCTGGCCAATTGGCTGCAAAGTAACCCTTCGTAGCGAGCGTATGTACGAATTTTTAGAGCGTTTGATTTCTATCGCTATTCCTCGTATTAGAGATTTCCGTGGCGTTAGCCCAAAGTCCTTTGACGGGCACGGTAACTTTGCTATGGGTGTGAGCGAGCAAATCATTTTCCCTGAAATTGAATACGATAAAGTGGACACACTGCGTGGTTTGGATATCACTATCACTACCAGTGCCCGTAACGATGATGAAGGACGTGCTTTACTGCGTGCCTTCAGCTTCCCTCTCAAGGGTTGAGGTTAGAAAATGGCTAAAGTATCCATGGTAGAGCGTGAGAAAAAACGCGCACGTACCGTTGCAAAATTTGCTGAAAAGCGTGCGGCACTGAAAGCTGCTATTGCAAACCCATCACTGTCTGATGATGAGCGTTGGGAGGCACAGTTGAAATTGCAGAAGCTTCCTCGTGATGCAAGTCCAAGCCGTCAGCGTAATCGTTGTCGCCAGACTGGTCGTCCGCACGGAGTTTATCGGAAATTTGGTTTGTGTCGTATTAAGCTGCGTGAAGCGGCGATGCGTGGCGATGTGCCAGGCTTAGTTAAAGCGAGCTGGTAAGCAGCGTCCCGAATTGAGGAATTGAACTGATGAGCATGCAAGATTCACTGGCAGATATGTTGACCCGCATTCGCAACGCGCAAATGGCGGAAAAACAAACTGTTTCTATGCCTTCTTCTAAGCTGAAAGCAGCTGTTGCACAAGTATTGCAAGATGAAGGATACATTAACGGATTTGGTGTAGAAGAAAGTGCTAAATCACAACTTACCATTGAGCTGAAGTATTTCGAAGGTAAGCCAGTTATTGAAGAAATCGACCGTTACAGTCGCCCAGGTTTGCGCCAGTATTCTGGTTCATCAAAACTGCCGAATGTTCGTGGTGGTCTGGGTGTTGCCATTGTGTCTACTAGTAAGGGAGTCATGACTGACCGCGCTGCTCGTGCAGCTGGTGTTGGTGGTGAGGTTCTCTGTACAGTATTCTAACGAGATAGTAGAGATGTCTAGAATTGCAAACAATCCGGTAAATATACCGTCTGGTGTTGAGGTAAAACTCAGTGCTAGTGAAATTTCTGTAAAAGGTTCAAAAACCACTTTGGCCATGCCGGTCAACAGTGATGTTGAAGTTAAGCAGGAAGATAACGTTCTGACTTTTGCGCCAAAAGATGGCAGCAAAAAATCTAATGCCATGGCGGGCACTACTCGTGCTTTGGTCAACAATATGGTGTTAGGTGTTAGTCAGGGTTTTGAGAAAAAACTGCAGCTGATTGGTGTTGGTTACCGTGCTCAGGCACAGGGCAAAAAATTGAACCTGACACTGGGCTTTTCCCACCCTGTTGAATTTCAATTGCCAGAAGGTGTAACAGCTGAAACACCGAGTCAGACTGAAATTGTCTTGAAAGCAGCAGATAAGCAATTGCTTGGACAGGTAGCCGCGAAAATTCGTGCTTACCGTCCGCCAGAGCCCTATAAGGGTAAAGGCGTACGTTATGCTGATGAGCATGTGCGTCGTAAAGAAGCGAAGAAAAAGTAGGTTAGGATCATGAAGAAGAAACAATCTCGCCTGCGTCGTGCGCGCCGTGCTCGCAGCAAAATTCGTGAGTTAGGTGCCAATCGTCTGTGTATTAATCGCACACCACGGCATATTTACGCACAAGTAATTTCTCCTGATGGGGATCAGGTTTTGGCGTCAGCCTCTACCCTGGATAAATCTTTGCGTGAAGGCTCAACTGGTAATGTTGACGCAGCAAAAAGCGTTGGCACTCTAGTTGCTGAGCGTGCTAAGGAAGCCGGTATCACTGAGGTTGCATTTGACCGTAGTGGCTTTAAATACCACGGTCGTGTTAAAGCGCTTGCAGATGCTGCACGCGAAGCTGGTCTACAATTCTAAAGGTTTGGCGATATGTCGAGAAATCAGAAAGAAACAGATAATACGGATGAAGGCCTCCAGGAAAAACTGGTACAGGTTAACCGTGTAGCGAAAACTGTTAAAGGTGGTCGTATCTTCGGTTTCACAGCTTTGAGTGTTGTGGGCGATGGTAATGGTAAGGTCGGTTTTGGTCGTGGTAAGGCGCGTGAAGTGCCGCAGGCCATCCAAAAAGCGATGGAGTCAGCACGCCGAAATATGATTCATGTTGATTTGAAGGGTTCAACCATTCAGTACCCTACTAAAGCAAATCACGGTGCATCCAAGATCTACATGCAGCCTGCCTCTGAAGGTACAGGTGTTATTGCTGGTGGTGCTATGCGTGCTGTATTAGAAATTGCCGGTGTACAAAACGTACTGGCCAAATGTTACGGATCTACTAATCCTGTTAACGTTGTCCGCGCAACCTTTAAAGCGTTGCAGGCAATGAGTTCTCCAGAAGGTGTTGCAGCGAAACGTGGCAAGACCGTTGAAGAGATTCTGAATTAAGTTCGGCTGCTATTTAGCACATAAGATAACGAACGAAAGATAACGGAAGCTTTACCATGGCGAAGGCTAAAAAAATTCAAGTTACCCAAGTCCGTAGTACTACAGGACGTCTGGCATCACATAAAGCATGTGTTGCAGGTTTGGGCTTACGTCGTATTAGACACACTGTAGAGGTTGAAGACACACCTGCAGTACGTGGAATGATTAACAAAGTTAACTATATGGTTAAGGTTGAGGGAGAGTAATAATGCGTCTTAATACGCTTAGTCCCGCACCGGGCAGAATTAAAGCAGGCAAACGCGTCGGTCGTGGTATCGGTAGTGGCTTGGGAAAAACTGCTGGCCGTGGTCATAAAGGTCAAAAATCTCGCTCTGGTGGTCGTGTTCGTCCAGGTTTTGAGGGTGGTCAAATGCCACTACAAAAACGCCTGCCTAAATACGGTTTTACCTCGAGAATATCTAGAGTGACTGCTGAAGTTCGCCTTGCAGAGATGAATAAAGTTGAAGGTGATGTTGTTGATATTCAGTCGCTACGTGCAGCTGGTTTGATTAACAATAATATTACGCGTGCGAAAGTCTTCTTATCTGGTGAGCTAACTAAGCCAGTAACAGTGAAAGGTCTTCGCGTGACCAAAGGTGCACAAGCAGCGATTGAAGCCGCTGGTGGAAAGGTTGAAGAGTAACCTCTAATGGCCAAACCGGGTAACCAGCCGCAAGGCAATATGAAAGGTTTAGGCGAGCTATGGGCTCGCCTTCGCTTTTTGCTTCTTGCACTTGTTATTTACCGAATCGGAACACATATTCCTGTTCCTGGTATTGACCCAGATAGATTGTCAGATCTTTTCGGACAGAATCAGGGAACAATTATAGGGATGTTCAACATGTTCTCTGGTGGTGCACTAGAGCGTATGAGTATCCTTGCTCTAGGAATTATGCCTTATATTTCTGCATCTATTATTATGCAGTTAATGACGGCAGTAACACCTTCCTTAGAGCAGCTAAAGAAAGAAGGTGATGCCGGAAGACGCAAAATTAATCAGTACACACGCTATGGTACTGTGCTTCTGGCTACTATTCAGGCTGTTGGTATGTCAGTGGGATTAGCTGGCCAAGGCTTGGCTTATACTCCAGATTTCAGTTTTTACTTTATAGCGGTAGTTTCTCTGGTTACAGGCGCAGTCTTCTTGATGTGGCTGGGTGAGCAAATTACAGAGCGCGGTGTGGGTAACGGTATTTCGATGCTGATCTTTGCTGGTATCGTAGCAGGTATACCATCGGCCATTGGGCAAGCATTTGAATCTTCAAGGCAGGGTGAGTTACATATCTTGGCTCTGTTACTTGTTGCTATCCTTGCCGTTGCCGTTGTTTATTTTGTCGTGTTTATTGAGCGCGGACAAAGAAGAGTTACTGTTAATTATGCACAACGTCAGCCTGGACGCGGTCCTGCTCAAACTAGTCATTTGCCTTTAAAGGTGAATATGGCCGGCGTTATTCCAGCGATTTTTGCGAGTAGTTTACTATTGTTCCCGGCTTCTATTGCCCAATGGTTTGGTCAGGGAGCTGATTCGCCGGACTGGTTACAGGACATCGCATTGTTTATTGGTCCAGGTCAGCCATTACACGTATTGCTATTTGCTGCATTGATTATTTTCTTCTGTTTCTTTTATTCGGCACTAATGTTTAGCCCGAAAGAAATGGCAGATAACCTGAAAAAAGGTGGAGCATTTTTACCTGGTATCCGCCCTGGTGAACAAACAGCAAAGTATATTGATGGAGTGATGACACGCCTTACTTTGGTAGGTGGTCTTTACATGACAGCAGTTTGTTTGCTGCCACAGTTTTTGAATGTTTACTTAAATGTGCCTTTTTACCTGGGCGGTACATCACTGCTTATTGCTGTTGTTGTAACGATGGACTTTATGTCTCAGGTGCAATCACATTTAATGTCTCATCAGTATGAATCGCTGATGAAGAAATCTAATTTGAAAGGTTATGGCGGCGGTGCCCGCTAGTTGAAGTTGAGGTGTTCCAATGAAAGTGCGTGCTTCTGTAAAAAAAATATGCCGCAATTGTAAGATCGTTAAGCGTAAAAACGTTGTGCGTGTGATCTGCAGTGCTGAACCTCGCCATAAGCAGCGTCAAGGTTAATTGCATAGAGTTATTGATTTTTATTGCAACCACAGCTATCCTTTTGCGCCTTTTTGGCCAGCTCCCTTCTTTTTGAGGAATGGAGTAGTGGGATTGTTAAGGTAGCAGCCAAACATTAAAGTGGAGTGAAGTGATGGCCCGTATTGCCGGTGTCAACATCCCCGATAACAAACACGCCGTGATTTCTCTCACGTATGTGTTCGGGATTGGTCGCAGTACTGCTGAGGCAATTTGTGCTCAGGTAGGTATTGCTGAAGACGTAAAAATTTCAGATCTGACTGAAGCGCAGATAGATTCTGTACGTAGTGCTGTAGGTGAGCACAGTGTAGAAGGTGATCTGCGACGTGAAGTTAGTATGAATATTAAGCGGTTGATGGACCTTGGTTGTTACCGTGGCCTGCGTCATCGTCGTGGTCTGCCCCTTCGTGGTCAGCGTACTAAAACGAATGCGCGTACCCGTAAAGGCCCTCGCAAGCCCATCAAGCGATAGGAATGATTAGAAATGGCTAACCCTGGACAGAAAACTACCCGTAAAAAGGTTAAAAAGACCGTTGTTGATGGTGTGGCGCATATTCACGCTTCATTCAACAACACGATTGTTACGATCACTGACCGTCAGGGCAATACCCTGAGCTGGGCTACCGCTGGTGGCTCTGGTTTCCGTGGTTCGCGCAAAAGCACACCGTTCGCTGCACAGGTTGCTGCGGAGCGTGCTGGTCTAGCGGCTCAAGAATACGGGCTGAAAAACCTTGATGTTGAAGTGAAAGGGCCTGGTCCCGGACGCGAATCTGCTGTTCGTGCATTGAATAATGCGGGTTACAAAATTACCAATATTACCGACGTGACGCCAATTCCACATAATGGATGCCGTCCGCCGAAAAAACGTCGCGTATAACGAGGATACTGGACTAATGGCAAGATATCTCGGACCGACTTGTAAACTTTCCCGCCGTGAAGGTACGGACCTGTTCCTTAAAAGTGGTATTCGTCCACTGGAATCCAAGTGCCGTGCAGAAAGCGTTCCTGGCCAGCATGGACAGCGTCGTGGACGCTTGTCTGATTATGGTATTCAGCTTCGTGAAAAGCAGAAAGTTCGCCGTATTTATGGTGTATTGGAAAAGCAATTCCGTAATTACTATAAAGATGCAGCGAATATGAAAGGCGCGACAGGTGAAAACTTATTGCAACTTTTAGAGCAGCGTTTAGACAATGTTGTATACCGTATGGGCTTTGGCTCAACACGTTCTGAAGCTCGTCAACTTGTAGCTCACAATGCTATTTTGGTGAATGGTAAGAAGGTAAATATTGCTTCTTATCGTGTAGTTGAGAATGATGTTGTCAGTGTTCGTGAAAAGTCTAAAACTCAGTTGAGAATTCAGTCTGCACTGCAAATCGCAGGTCAGCGTGGCTTGGTTGAATGGATTGAAGTAGATGCGAGCAAAATGGAAGGTACGTTTAAGCGTATTCCAGATCGTAGTGACCTTCCTTCTGAAATCAATGAAAACCTCATTGTTGAGCTCTACTCCAAGTAATTGAAGCTTGGGTTGATTTCAGTAGAGCCGCGTAGAACTGAAGACCAGTTAAGTAACATTAAACAGGTACGGACATGCAAATATCAGTAAATGAGTTTTTGACACCACGCACCATTGATGTAACAGAATTAAGTCCAACTCGTGCAAAAGTAGTTCTAGAGCCGTTAGAACGCGGTTTTGGGCACACGTTGGGCAATGCTTTACGCCGTATCCTGCTTTCTTCAATGGCTGGATCGGCTATCGTTGAAGTAGAGATAGAAGGCGTCTTGCACGAATACAGCAGCATCGAAGGCGTCCAGGAAGATGTAATCGAAATTCTTCTGAATCTTAAAGATGTTGCAATCGTATTGAATGAAAAAGACGACGTTACTTTGACCCTTAATAAGAAGGGTAAAGGAGCTGTAACAGCAGGCGATATCCAAGTTGATAACACTTGCGAGATTAAGAACCCTGACCATGTGATCGCTAACATTACTGGTAACACTGAGCTGAATATGCAGCTACATGTTGTAAAAGGCCGCGGTTATCAGCCTTCTGACATTCGTTCAAACGACGAAGAAGAAACAAGAGCTATTGGCCGCTTGCAGTTGGATGCGACTTTTAGCCCAGCAAGACGTGTTGCCTATGTTGTAGAAAGTGCTCGTGTTGAGCAGCGGACCGATTTGGATAAACTGGTTCTGGATTTGGAAACAAACGGCACCATTGATCCTGAAGAGGCAATTCGTCGCGCAGCAACTATTTTACAACAGCAGTTAGCTGTATTTGTTGACCTAGAAAGCGAAAGCCTTTCCGAGCCAGCAGAGAAAGAAGAAGAAGTAGATCCTATTCTTCTTCGCCCAGTAGATGACCTGGAATTGACAGTACGCTCAGCTAATTGCTTGAAGGCTGAGAGCATCTACTATATTGGTGATCTTATTCAACGCACAGAAGTTGAATTGTTGAAAACACCGAATTTGGGTAAAAAATCGTTAACAGAAATCAAAGATGTTCTAGCTTCACGCGGTTTGTCTTTGGGTATGCGCCTTGAAAACTGGCCACCAGCCAGTCTTCGTTCAGAAGGTGAATTAGTTTAATAATTTGTTCACTATAAACCGGTGAATAGATAGAGAATTTATTGCTGAGATAGCAACACTTTTTAAGGAATTATAATCATGCGTCATCGCTATAGTGGCCGTAAATTGGGCCGTACAGGTGCACACCGACGCGCCATGTTCCGTAACATGACAGCGTCTTTGGTTGAGCACGAATTTATTAAAACAACGTTGCCAAAAGCAAAAGAGCTTCGTCGTGTTGCTGAGCCTCTGATTACATTGGCGAAAAATGACAGTGTGGCAAATCGTAGATTGGCGTTTAGCCGTCTGCAGGACAAAGCTGCAGTAGGCAAGTTGTTTAGTGAGCTAGCACCACGTTACGAGAATCGCCCAGGTGGCTATATTCGTATTCTTAAGTGTGGTTTCCGCTCAGGAGATGCTGCGCCTATGGCTTATGTTGAGCTGGTTGATCGTCCAGAAGTAGAAGCTGTAGAGATAGAAGAGACTGAAGAAGAGTAAATTTCCTCGTTGAGATTGATATATTTTAAAAGCCGGACAATAGTCCGGCTTTTTTATTTCTTGAGATTGCCCTCCTGTTTGTCTTTCACCCCATCTCAGCAGTTCTTTTAAGCCGTATATCTTTTATTTCACCTTCTAACCTGGAGGATATGCTAGTTTTGTCATCATCAGAATGTAATTTTATTGAAGAAGCTTGGCCGTCACTCGATCGTTATAGGCATATTTTGTTAGGTGAATAACTATTTTGGATAAGGTTATCTTATGAGAGTTTTAGTTACAGGCGGTGCAGGGTATATAGGTAGCCACACGTGTATTGCCTTGTTGGAAGAAGGCCACGAAATCGTCGTTTTTGATAATCTTTCTAATAGTTCTCTCGTCTCGTTGGAGCGAGTTAGTCAGATCACAGGAAAGTCTTTTCCAATTTTCATCGATGATGTGACGGATAGGCTAGCTTTAGATTCTATATTTTCTGAGCATCAGATAGATGCAGTTATGCACTTCGCTGGGAAAAAAGCGGTAGGTGAATCCTGTGTCGAACCACTTATGTATTATCAAAATAATGTAGCGGGCACATTGACACTTTGTGAAGCAATGAAAGCCCATAAAGTGCCTACCTTAATATTTAGTTCTTCCGCCACGGTTTATGGTGATCCGCATACAACACCTATCACAGAGGATTTTCCTCTAAGTACGACTAACCCCTATGGCCAATCTAAATTGATGGTGGAGAATATTCTGCGTGACTTAATAGCTGCGGATAATTTGTCTGGAGATAGTTTTTGGCAGCTTGGTATTCTTCGTTATTTCAACCCTGTGGGCGCACATGCCAGTGGTTTAATCGGAGAAGATCCCCAAGGAATACCCAATAATTTATTGCCTTATATTGCTCAGGTGGCTGTGGGTAAGCTGGATAAACTCGCCGTATTCGGTGGTGATTACCCAACAACCGATGGAACTGGTGTCAGGGACTATATCCATGTGATGGACTTGGCGGAAGGCCATGTAAAGGCACTGAATTTTTTGAGTAGTCATAATGTATCAGATTGCCAAGTATGGAATTTAGGTACAGGTAATGGTTACTCAGTATTAGAGATGATTAAAGCATTTGAAATGGCATCTCAACGGCCTGTCCCCTATGAGATAACATCAAGGCGTTCAGGTGATATTGCAGAGTGCTGGGCGGATCCTTCAAGGGCAGAAAGAGAACTGGGCTGGAAAGCCAGTAGGGATTTACAGGCTATGATGGAAGATGCTTGGCGTTGGCAGAGTACGAACCCTGAAGGTTTTTCTAGCTAGCTTGATACAAACAGTTTTATTCAAGAGGCAGCTGAATATGAAATGTTGTGCCTACGTTCATATCAGAAGTAATAGCCAGTTGCCCACGATGCTGTTCCGTAATAATGAAGTGGGAAAATGAAAGGCGTTTCCCTGCTTCGTAATCATTGTCAGGCGTGTCATTATCAGAAGAAGTATTGGTAAAAAACGGTTCAAAGATAAACTTCTGCTCTTCATTACTCACGCCTAGACCGTTATGTTGTACCTTGATCCATAGGGCATCGTAGCATTCGATTACTTGAATTTTAATGGTTGGTTTTATGGTCGGCGTTATATCTGGTTTTACTGTCGAAAGGTCGCCCGGTTGTTGAGCCTCTCCAAGTGCATGGCAGGCGTGTCGGAATAGGCTTAAAAATACCTGTTGTAACTCGGATATAAAGCCAGGTATTTGAGGTAGATTTTCACCATAATCCCGCTCTATCGTAATGTCCTTAAATCTAAGGCCAGAGGGTACAGAAATAACATCATTAGCGAGTTTTAGCGTGTTATCGATGACTCTGGGAATATCTGTTTGTTGTTTTTTCCCTCCGTGGCTATGGGAAAATTCTAAAAGATTATTGGTAACCGCTAAGACTTGTTTGCCCTGTAGGTCTGCATCAGCCAGTAAATTTTTTATGTGCTGGGTAATGTGGGGAATACTTTGACCACTGTCAGCTTCGGCATTTTCTAATTGATCCAAGCTTTTCTTTAAATCTTGAAGGATTACTTGCAGTGGTGCACTGATATCGTGAGCCATTGTTGATGCTAGTTCACCCATTGAGGACATTTTGTCCCTTTGTATGAGCATGTTTGCAGCCAATATATGTTCTGTTACATCATCGATTAATATAACGACGCCTGTTTTCCTTTGTTCTTGGAGAGGGTAAATCGTGATATCAAAATGGTATTGTCCACGCTGGCTATGTTTAATGGTGACGCGTTGATTGCTTGCTTGTGCTTCAGCAACTTGGTCTTGGGTAATGGTAATGGCAGGATATATTTCCCAAAGGTTATTTCCCAGGGCACGCGTTGGTGGGATGCCTGTAATATCTTCAGCACGTTGATTCCATTGCGTGATATTGCCTTTTTCATCCAGACTGATTAGCATCAGTGGCATAGAGCGAAGAATATCGGTGATATAAGCTTCTGATGAGCGTAGACGACCAGTCGTTTCCTTGTGCTGATTAATTTCGCCTTCAAGTAATTCATTGCTTTGTTGAAGCAGTTTATTGGATTCATCAAGGGTCGCTGTTCGCTCAAGAACCCGTTGCTCCAGTTCACGACGAATCAGCTTCAATTCATGGTTGGACCTTCGGGCTTCTCTGCGGCTAAAAAAAAGTGTTATGGCTGTTGCAGATAGTAGAATAATGAAAATACCACTGGACCAATTGGCGACGTGTTGCCAGTCTGTATGCCCATCCTCAAGCCTAAAATGACTCATAATGCCTGCATAGAGTGGTTGGGATAGAACCAAAATATATGCAGTCAGTAGATATTTTTTCATGATGGGCTAATGCCTTGATTCCTAGTAGTTGTATTGTTTTCTTGATTGTTGGGTCGGATGTTAATAACCACACCATTATAGTGCTAAATGAATGATTTTAGTGCCTTTAAGTTGCCCTGCTCTTTATTCAATAATGCTTAAGGCATTAGACGTTAAGCTGAACACAGATGGCTTGGGTCATCCTCTCTGGATTTCTTTCCAGGCCTTGAAAGAATGCTAATTCTCGAAATTGTTTACTAAACACAGTCCGTAGTTCATCTTCTTGTAGTAGAAAGTTCGGGTTTCGAGGTCGACCAAATTTTTCATTACCTACAGAAAATGTTTTATAAATAATAATGCCACCGGGTTTTACCGTTGCTTTAAGGTGAGAAAACAGAGGGCGGTACAAGTAGTTAGTGACTACGATGCCAGAAAACTGATTTTCCTTAAAAGGCCAGTAGGTGATCTCCTCTGGGGCAGGTTCTTTTAGGTCATAGTTTTCACGGTCGGGGTTTCCAAGATAAGAGCTTTCTAAGTCGTAAGTCATTAACTCTGCATTTTTATGGATTGATAAATCACCTATACCTGATGTTTCTTTATCAACAAATGTCACAGGGTATCCTAGATCGAGAAAATACCTTCCATGACGCCCATTGCCACAAGCTAAGTCGAGAACCGGTCCAGCAGGTATTAAAGAAGCATACTTTTGTACCCAAGGGTCTGGTGCTAGGTTTGGATTAGATTTTTCTACCATGGGCATATTATTCCAGTGATTAAAATAAAAAAACCATACCCAGGGTATAGACCAAGCCAGACCAAAGCAGTGCAACGGTGCAGTAGCCCATAATATCTTTGATTCCCAGCCGTGCAATTCCGAGTAAAGGCAGCGCCCATAAGGGCTGTACCATATTTGTCCAGGCATCGCCGAAGGCAACAGCCATAGCAGCTTGATTTAGAGGAATGCCCAGCGATTGTGCAGCAGGAATAACGATTGGAGCCTGTACGGCCCATTGTCCACCGCCAGAAGGTACAAAAAAGTTAACGATGCCAGCACTGAGAAAGGTAAATAAGGTGAAGGTGTCCGCGGTAGAGATACTAATAAACCATTCTGACATGGATACGGCTAGCCCGGATTTCACCATCATGCCCATGATTCCTGCATAGAGAGGAAACTGTAGGACAATTCCTGAGACACCTTTTACAGCTTCGTTTAATGCTGATAGATAACTTGCTGGAGAGCGGTGTAGTAACAAGCCCAAAACGAGAAAGATAAAGTTAACGGTATTTAGGCCTATTTTTCCTCCATCTATAAAATAGCTCAGCAAATAATAGCCACCCAATAAACCAAGCAAAAGAGTCGGTAGACGATGGTTTTCGATCCAGCTTGCGGGAGTATTTGTTTGAATAGGAATTTCTTCTACTTCACCTGATTGATCAGGGTGAATTTCAATAGTGTCATGTGGTTCGGGCATCATCAGTCGATTGATGATGGGTAGGGTGACCAATAACACAAGGCAGATTGTGATGACTTCCCAGCTAAAAATAGTTTCAGAGAGAGGTATGGTCACACCATTCATTAAGGTACCGAGTACGTCGCCATCAGAGACAGCAATTTTTAAGGGTATAGAACCAGAGAGGCCAGAGTGCCAGATAAGCATGCCTGAATAAGCTGAGGCCACGAGCAGAGGGTAGTGTACTCCCTTGACCTGTTTTGCTATTTCACGGGCCATAAGAGCACTGGTTATTAATCCAAATCCCCAGCTAATCCAGCAGCAAATCAGGGCTATGGCTGTCATTAGGATAATGGCCTGGCTGGGTGTTTTTGCCAAAGAGGCCAGCTTTCTTAGCCCTTTTTTAACAACGGCTGTCTGAGCCAGAACGCTGCCTGTAACAAGTGTTATGGTTACCTGCATTGAAAAAACAAGTAAATTCCAAACACCGTCTCCCCAAAAATCAACCATTTTGGCTGGAGTGTGGCCCTGTCCGAGTACGCCACCTATCAGTACAACAAAGGTTAATACTATGGCAATAATGAAGGCATCGGGAAGCCAGCGTTGCATAATGCCGGTAAAAAAGTTGGAGAGGGATCTGATCATGGTGCTTCCCTTTTTAGCTGCTTATGTGTTCAGTTAAAAGTTGTCTAGTGCATTATGTTTAGGAACAGAGGTTGGTAGACAACAATCAGTGAATTTACCATTTTTTATAATAGATTGCTGGGCTTGGGGGTTGAGCGGTTGTCAGTTAGCCTATTGATAAAGCTGATGTGAGTTTAACTGTGAAAGTACTCTTTGGTTTTGATGTTCATCAATCGCATAGGGCCACCCCATACACAACCTGTATCCAAGGGGAAAAGTCTTTTTCCACAGTGCCTGCCTTCTAATGCAGCCCAGTGCCCGAAAATAATATGAGTTTTTTTTGTCTTCCTATTCTTATGCTCAAACCATGGAGAATAACCTTTGGGTGGTTTTTCTGGCAGATTTTTACAGGTCAGTTCAAGGTGACCTTCCTCTGAACAAAAACGCATACGTGTAAAATAGTTGGTGATGAGTCGCCAGCGTAAGGGTGGTGCCAGGCCTTTCTTCCAAATATCGGGTTCATTGCCATACATGACCTTAAAAAACTCCATGGATTTTTTGTCGCAACGGAGCACACTATTCATCTCTTCTGCTAACTGGACGGCTTTTTTTTGTGACCATTGAGGCGGAATTCCGGCATGAACAACCATGTAGTCCTCTGCTTCAAACAACAGGGGTTGTTGTTGCAGCCAATTTAGTAGTTCATCTCTGTCTGGAGCATTGAGTATGTCGTCAAAGGTATCGCTACAGCTTGGTTTGCGGAACCCATGAGCTGTAGCCAGTAAATGCAGATCATGATTTCCTAAAACCATACGAAAATGGTCGCCCAGGTTGTAGCAAAACCTCAACGTTTCGAGGGAGTCGGGGCCGCGGTTAACGACATCTCCGACGGACCAAAGGGTATCTTTCTTAGGATCAAATGAGACTTTATCTAAAAGGCGTTTTAATGGATCCAGGCAGCCTTGAAGATCACCTACAGCATAAGTACTGCTCAATGAATAGCACCTGGCACAGATAGCAGGAAGGTCGGAATAGGAACGTCAAACTCTTCGCCTGAGTCATCGACCATTTGATAACTGCCTTCCATGGTTCCAACTTTAGTATCTAAGGTGACGCCACTACTATATTGGTGGCTTTGGCCTGGTGCGATCATGGGTTGCTCTCCCACTACGCCGGCACCTTGCACTTCTTTAACGTGGGCGTTTCCATCGGTAATAATCCAATGTCGGCTAATGAGTTGGGCTGCTTGGTCGCCGTGGTTTTCAATACGAATATGGTAGGCAAAAGAATATTGGCCTTTATCGGGATTTGATTGCGCGCGCAGGTATTCAGGTGTGACAGTGACAACCACTTCGCTCATAACTCTTTGCTCATAATAGGGCATCCATCTGATTGCTAAGTTGAACAAAGTCCTCAACACTAAGGTTTTCGGGACGTAGGGTTAAGTCTATAGTTAATTGACCAATCTGTTCAGTACTTAGAAACAATTTTAGGGAATTTTTTATTGTTTTTCTTCGTTGCTGGAAACAAGTTCTCACCAGTTTAGATAGTAGAGAGGGGTTGTTCGCTTTATAGGGCGGTTCATCGTAGGGTCTCAATTGAACAATAGCCGACTCTACTTTTGGGGCTGGCCTGAACGCTGTGGGAGGTACCAGAAACAAGGGCTGTACTTTGCAGTGATACTGCACCATAACGCTGAGTCGTCCATAATGCTTTTCACCTGGTGTTGCACCAAGTCGTTCAACAACTTCCTTTTGCAACATAAAGTACATGTCGCGTATTTGCTTGTTAAAACTAAGCAAATGGAAAAGTAAGGGTGTCGATATGTTGTAGGGCAGGTTTCCAATAATTCTGAGGGGGTTGCCCTCTTGATAAAATTTCCCAAAATCTGTTTTAAGGGCATCACCTTGGTGAATCGTTAATCCTGGGTATTGCTGAAATTTGTTTTGAAGTAGAGGGATAAGGTCGCGGTCTAGCTCAACAACATTTAATTTTGAGCACTTATCCAGTAATGGCCCGGTAATAGCACCTTGGCCTGGGCCAATTTCTATCAGGTTTTCGTCTGGCTGAGGTGCAATAGCCGCAACGATTTTTTCAATAATATTCTGATCAACCAGAAAATTTTGACCAAACCGCTTTCGAGCCTGATGCTCCATTGGCTTAGGTGGCATTATGTTTTCTCGGTTGTTTTGTTAGTGGTGCCGCTATTTGTGGCATAGACCATATCTGCCGCATAGTGAATGGCTGTTTTTAGGCTGCCGATATCAGCTTTACCTGTTCCAGCAAGGTCTAATGCAGTTCCATGATCCACAGATGTTCTGATAATGGGTAGCCCGAGAGTAATATTCACGGCTGCACCAAAGCCCTTATATTTCAAAACTGGTAAGCCTTGGTCATGATACATAGCCAATACAGCATCACATTGGTTCAGGTATTTAGGAGTAAATAATGTATCTGCTGGTAGGGGGCCTTGTAGGTTAAACCCCTGGCCTCGTAGTTTTTCAAGGCAAGGTTCAATAATTTGAATTTCCTCTTTGCCCATATGCCCATTTTCACCCGCGTGGGGGTTAAGCCCTGAAACCAGTATACGTGGCTGATCTATACCAAATTTCTGCTTTAAATCACGATGTAAAATTGTAATTACTTGCTCAAGGGTTTTGGGTGTTATGGCCTGGGGAACGTCACATAATGGGAGGTGAGTTGTTACTAGGGCAACTCTGAGTCCTTTTGTAGCAAGCATCATAACGACTTTAGGCGTCTGGGTTTTTTCCGCAAGAAATTCTGTGTGCCCACTAAAGGGAATGCCTGCATCGTTAATTACACCCTTGTGGACAGGGCCTGTAACCATTGCCTGGCAATGACTGGTTCTGCAGTCTGCCAATGCACTTGAAAGTGTTTCTAAAACATAAGGGGCATTAGCAATACTGAGCTTTCCCGGAATTACGTTTGCTTTTAAGGGGACAGGACGTACTGTTAATTCACCTGGATTTAGCTGTTGTGGTTCAGGTGTAACAGTGCGTAATGTGAGAGGAAGCCCAAGTAGATTAGCTCTTTGCTCTAGTAACTCGGGGTCCGCATAGGCAACAAGCTCGAATACTTGTGATTTTTGAGCCAGTTGAACAAGTAGGTCTGGGCCAATACCCGAAGGTTCGCCGGGGGTGACAGCCAGTCTGATCACGACTTGATCTCTACAAAAGCCTCGTCACGAATCTCCTGAAGCCAGATTTGTAGTTCTTCCTGGAATTTGCGTTGTTTAATAATATTTTTTGCTTGTGAGCGTTTTATTTTTTGTGTGAAGTCTTGTTTGCGACGTTCAGTTACTTGAAGAATGTGCCAGCCAAATTGACTTTTAAAAGGTTCACTGACCTCATTAATTTCAACGGATTTCATAGTTTTTTCAAACTGAGGTACAAACTGACCAGGTACTGACCAGCCTAGCACTCCACCAGACATGGCGGAACCAATGTCTTCAGAATGTTCTTTGGCTGCGGCAGCAAAGTCTTTTCCTTCCTTAATATCTGTGCGCAATTTTGTGATGACCTCAAGGGTTTCCTTATCACTGCGTATTTCGCTCGGAGATAATAAAATATGACGAACACGGTGTTGCTCTACTAGCTGGCCGCCACCACCTCGACGATCATAGAGTTTAAGCAGGTGATAGCCAGCATTACTACGTATAGGCTCGCTGATTTGCCCAGGAGATAGATCATCTAGAGCAGAGACAAATAGAGTAGGTAGCTGCGTTGTTTTCCTCCAGCCTAGGTCGCCGCCCTTTAAGGCATTTTGGCCAGAGGAGTGTGCAATGGCTAGGCTTTTAAAGTCTGCGCCGTCTTTGGCTTTATTATAAAGATCGAGAACCTTTTCCTGGGTACTAGTCACCTCATCTTTTGGCGCGCCTGCAGATAGCGGCAGTAGAATATGCCCCAGATTCACATCTGGTGATGACCAGGAGCGACCTTCTTCTGAATTAAGAAAATTATCGATGGCTTGTTCGGTAATAGTAATACGGCGATTCATTGAGCCTTCTTGGACTCTACCAATAATCATCTCATTGCGAACCCGTTGGCGGAGGGCAGATAGTTTTGTGCCACTGTTGTGTGCCTTTTCCACCAGCTCAGACAGGGACATATTTTGTCTTTTTGCCATATTTTCAAGGGCTTGATTCACTTCGGCATCACTGAAACGAATGCCTACCCGGCTTCCTTTCAATAGCTGAATACGCTCTAAAATAAGTTTTTCCAGCACTTGTGAAATGAAAGCATCTCTTGAGGGAATCTCGGTGCCTTTTTGCTGGAGTTGAGAATAGATTTCTTGAGTTCTGCTCTCTAGTTCACTGGCCATAACAACTTCATCATTAATTACAGCGACGATTTTATCGAGCAGTATTTCTTCAGCAGTTGCCTGTGTTATAGGAAAAGCCAGCACAGCAAAAACAATAGCTGGTGGAATAAATGGTTTAAAGAATTTGCTGTGTAAACTCATGTTTCTATCTTCTTTGTGTCTCTATTAATTGACAGTGGGCTATTAGTTGGCAGGAGGTTCATAGCCGTAAATGCCGTCTTTGAGGATTGACTCTACTTTAGTGCCGTAGCCTGCTAACCCCTTGAACTGAATTTGCAGGAATATGCCTTTGTCTTCTGTGAGATCGTCTTCGGGCAAAACAATGCCGTCATCACGATCAATCCATTTGCGTGCTAGAAGGCTTAAACGCCAACAGCAACTTTCATATTGGAGTCCTGCAAAGGTTTCAAGGTTCCGGCTGTTGGTAAGGTCATAATTATATCGACCAATCAAGTTCCAGTTTTTGAAGACAGGGAAGATGGTTGAAAAATCGGCTTGTTCGACATCGGCATCGTAAAGTTCAGAATTATACTCTCGTGGTATTTTTCTAATAAAACGATAGCCCAGATTAAATATCTGATTGTTTTTGCCATTATAACGTATGCTGGCACTACCACGATCTAGCTCACTATTATCTTCATCGTATAGCATGTCTGCCTGAAGCCGCACGTTTTCCCACAACCGTAATGAGAATTCTGCGGCATAGGCGGACTCATCCCGCAGCAATCCGTCGGCAATTTCTTGTTCGTTAAGGTCTGTAAGGCTGTCAGGGCTGCTTAAGCTCTTTAATACAGATTTCGTTAGTGCGGTATTGAGAGAGACATAACGGTCATCAAGGTAAAAAATTTGTCCCAGGCTGGCTCGCAATCTTTCAACACCGGTTGATTGGTCAATAAGTCGTGTGGTTAACCCTACAGATATTTGCTCGGTATCGCCGATACGATCTCCACCAACAAAGCGGTCATCTCTAAACAACTGACTGTAACTAAAGGTCAGCTGTGACGTATCAAAATCTGGCAAGTCACTCTGATCTTCATATTTCGAGTAGACCATGTATAGACGTGGTTCAAATGTTTGTGTGTATCCGCTAAGCCAAGTGGTGTCACGTTCAAAATAAATACCGGTATCTATGATGCCAACTGGGACGGTGACCGATGGGCTGTCATCATTTTGGTTAAGCAGGGGATCATCTAAATCATAAGTGATGTGCTTCACTTTTGCTGTAGGGCGGAAATATCCCCAAGCCCATTGTTTGTCCCATGTGGCGGCATAATCTAGTCGCAGTCGATCACCAGTTACATAGGTATTTTGATCATCAATAAAGAATGTTGAGCCTGTAGTTAAATCACCATCATCATTGTGGTCAAAGCTACTAAATTGATTATCAAATTCAAACTCAAAATTACCCCATTGATAGTTACCGATGGCTTCTAATCTTGGTAGTAGTTTGTACTGTTCGCGGGTGTTTTCTGTAATAGTCTGGTATTCACGGCCAGTTAAACGGAATACCCAATTGTCTGTATCGAAACGGACATACCCTAGTTGCCTCAAATGTGTTTGGCTGCTAACTTCAAGGGTTGTATTGTCTAAATCTCGAAAGTAATCGTCATCACTAACGCGAGTATAGTCAATACGCGTAGACCAGCCGTGCCCAAATCGACCAGTATGGTCAATGTTAGCTAGCCAGCGGTCTTCTCCTTCATTTTCTCTATCGCCAGTAACTGTGTCTGGATCTTCATCACTGTCATCACCACCATCATCGTCGGAGAGGAATGCCCCACCAAGGATAGTATTGGTGTACTTAGAAATATGGCGGAATTCTACTTCGGCCATTGGTCCCCTCTCTTGAACATAGCGAGGAGTAATCGTGGCATCGTAATTTGGTGCCAAATTCAGGTAGATAGGCTGGGCAAAATCAATCCCATTATCTTCGCTCACACTAAAACTGGGGAATAACAACCCGCTTGCTCTTCTGTCATCGATAGGGAAGCGTATCCAGGGTAAGTACATAATAGGAATATCTTTAACTTCCAGGCGAACATGTTTGGCATGAGCAATTCCCGTGCCTGGGTTCACATCGACTTCTGAACTAACTAATTGCCAAGCATTACTTCCTGGCTCACAGGTAGTGTAGGTTGCATTATCAATGTAGAAAATGTCGCCGCTGGGACGGGTTAGCTGATCGGCGGTTCCTCGTACTCCCGATTCATGGAATAGATAATCCGAGTTGTTAATCTGAATATCTTTTGTATCCATGTTCACATGTGCAGTGTCGCCAGTAAGTAATAATCCGGGTTCGCGCAGTTGTACATTTCCTTCAAGATTAACAGTACGCTCTGCTTGATTGATGGTGGCGTGATCACTACGGACCTGGCGGTAACCCTGGGTTAGGTGAACATCACCTTTCAAGTGGGCAATATTTTCTTGTATTACCTCAGTGGAGCTGGACGCCACTCTTAAAGCTGCTTCATCTGGTTCAAGATCGGCATCTGGGTAATCTCTTGGGGGTTCGATGTAGGCGCCACAGCAACCAGAGGCCATTTTTTCCATCTGTTCTGGTGCTAACGCTTCTTCTTCAACCCAGTCGAGGTTATTGGCTAGCTTGACGTGTGGGCCAGAATCATCTGGCAGTTCTTCCTCTTCTTCAATGATGTCGTCCAGAATAGGTTCTTTACGCTTTGGCCTGGGGTAGGCTTTTCCTGGTAAAGTTTGTTCGTTACATTCCCACCCTCCATCAGCACCAGCACGGCATTCCCATTGAGAATGAGTATCAGTTGTTTCTGCCAAAACTGAAGAAGATACCAATAGGCTAGGCACTAATAGGCTGGAGACAAAAAGACAGGTCGTCTTTAAAGGCGATAGGCCTATTATTTTAGAGAGTCTGTTACAGGTATGACTCATAGTTATTGGCATACTGGGTATCCGTATTTTCGATGGTCGAACTGTCGTCAATTTAGAACGCTACATTTTACCCATTCTGAGGCATCATGCGAGGGTTTGAGATAGAATGACCAACCTTTTTTCCAATTGTTCTCCAAATATGAGTGATTTCACTTGCTTGCTCGAATGGGTTAAGAATTTTTTGCCAGAGAGCTTTTGTGTACAGGGCTTTGATCAAGGCTCAAGCTGGGAGCATCTATCTCTTACCCCTTTAAATGGTGATGCCGGTTTTAGACAGTATTTCAGGCTGAATACAGAGCCATCCCTGATTGTAGTATCTGCTCCACCCGAACATGAAAATACGCCAGCTTTTGTTGATATTTCCCTGCTTTTTCAACAGGCTGGAATTCTTACACCAATAATTTATGCGGTGGATTACCAGCAGGGGTTCTTATTGCTGGAAGACTATGGCGATCAATTATTGTTGCCGAGATTGCTTTCTGAACCGCTATCTTCTGGACAGTCGTCCTTTGACACAGTGAATGAGCTTTACCAGGCGGCAGAAACTGAGCTGTTAAAAATTCAGCAAATTGATTCTAATACCGACATGTTTCCACACTATGATCAGCAGCGATTATTAGATGAAATGAACCTGTTCCCTCAATGGTTTGTTGAGCAGTTGTTGGGGATTGAGTTACAGGATACCGACAGGGGAATACTAGATAAGGCTTTTTCTCTTCTTGCCGAAAGTGCCCTTGAACAACCACAAGTTGTTGTACATAGGGACTTCCATGCTAGAAACCTGATGCTGTTACCAGATGGTGGTATAGGTGTTATAGATTTTCAGGACGCAGTTATAGGGCCATTTACCTATGACATGGTGTCCCTATTTAGAGATTGTTATGTACGTTGGCCTTGGGATTATGTTTCTCAGCGTACACTTGGTTATGCAAAACAGGCCGAGGCTTTGGGTATTATCCCAAATATTACAGAAGCACAGATTATGCGTTGGTTTGATCTGATGGGATTGCAGAGGCATATTAAAGTGCTAGGCATTTTTGCCAGACTTTGGTTAAGGGATGGCAAAGCAAATTACTTGGACGATTTGCCTTTGGTGATACGCTACACTTTGGAGCAGCTGGCAATATATCCAGATTTAAAAGACTTTAAACATTGGTTTGAGCAGAGGGTCTTGCCACAGCTTCCAAAGCAATCTTGGTATCGGCCTTGGGAAACTGCAGGTGACTGATGCTGCAGTAGACATTGTGGTTGATAGTAAGAGTATGGCTGATAGTGCTAATACGATTGGTAGAAAAATAAAAGAAATACAGCTATTTTAAGCGTTTAACTATATTAAGAGTCTAGCTATGAAAGCCATGGTTTTAGCTGCAGGTTTTGGTGAAAGGTTACGCCCACTAACAGAGACAACACCAAAGCCATTGCTGAAAGTGGGTAACAAACCTCTTATTCAATACCATATAGAAAATTTGGTATCTGCGGGTGTGCGAGAATTGGTTATCAACACCTCGTGGCTTGGAGATCAAATTGAAGCATTTTTGGGCGATGGCTCACGTTTTGGTGTTGATATTTCCTGGTCCAGGGAGGAAGAACCCCTTGAAACAGGCGGTGGTATTCGTCGCGCATTACCTTTGTTGGGAAGTGAGCCATTTTTACTTATTAATGGCGATATTTGGACAGATTATCCCTTAGTAGATCTGGTGAATAGACCCTGGTCAGAAGATATGGATGCCCACTTGGTATTGGTGCCCAATCCAATGCACCACCTTGATGGAGATTATTCGTTAAATGGTCTGTCGGGTGATCAGAAAGGAATACAGAAGGTGAGCTACCCAAGAAAGGATGAAGAGGCATTCACCTTTAGTGGTCTAAGTATCATGCGACCTGACATCTTTGCCATGTACTCTTCTGCCAGTGAAAAATTTCCTCTGCGGAATGTGTTAGAGAGTGGCATTAATGCGGGCTGTGTTTCCGGTGAGTTATTTCAGGGTGCTTGGTGGGATATAGGAACCTTTGAGCGCTTACAGGCGTTGAATTTATTGATGCAGGGGAAGGAGGTAGCCCCGGTAAAAAAGCCTAGAGTCAGGCTAGGCTAAGCCATGGGAGTTCGAGGTTCAGGTCATAGTATCGGTATGCAGAAAGTCATTATTTGGCGCTTGATTTTCTTTTTTGTGCTATGTGCTGTTATGACTTTCGCACTGTTGCCAACAAGCGGTACGCCAGGGTTTACCGGGCAGGATAAGCTTATTCATTTAATCGTATTTTCAGTGCTCTTTTTTCTGGGGGCTAAAGCGTACCCAGGACTCATATCTTGGAAGTGGTTATACCTATATCTTGGGCTGTTTTCTTACGGTGTATTGATGGAGCTTCTGCAGGGCCAAACATCTTACCGCAGTATGGAGGCTTGGGACTTGGTGGCAGATAGCCTAGGGTTAATTGTCGGTCACTCTGCGTTGAAGCTGTTTTCTAAATACCAGAATTTTTAAGCAAGGCTTCTACTAATATAAGTCTTCCAGTTAAAGGGGTGAGTTGGTAAATATACTAGCTATCTTGTAATGCCAGCCGAAGGGTATTGGGCGGGAGTGTTTGGGTACCACAAAGCATTAAAATCAATGTTGTGAGCTCATCCCAATGAGACGCATTTCTCATACCTTTAATTGCTCGATCAATACCGCCCGCCAATTTGAGCATCTGACGAAGCTGTCCGGTTGAAAGCCGACGCAGGGCATCTTTAATCAAGGGCTTTCGCTTTTCCCATACGCCGAGATTTTTTAACACCCAGTCCATATGACCGCCAGATGCCAGTGCTTCATTTGCCTTGAGCAGAGTGCGTAACTCCCTTGTGAGAGCCCATAAAATGACCGTTGCTTCAGCGCCCTCTTCACGTAAACCCCTGAGGGTTCGGCACGCACTTTGGGATTCACCCTGCATGGCTTTATCGACGAGGGTGAAGACGTTATACCGTGCACTATCAGCGACAATGGTCGACATAGTGTCAGCGTCTATTTCACCTTCAGGGATTAAAAGTTTGAGTTTTTCAATTTCCTGGGCAGCGGCTAATAGATTTCCCTCGACTCTTTCGGCAAGAATAGAAACAGCCTGCTGATTCGCCTGGATGCCTGCCTGCTGCAAACGCTTGTTTATCCATTGGGGCAGTTGATTGGCTGTGACTGGCCACAATTGTATAAAGGCTCCCAGGCCTTCTATGGCTTTAACCCATTTGCTGCGGGTCGCGCTGCCATCTAGCTTCGGGGTGGTAATGAGCAGCAGGGTATCTGGGTTTGCGTTGCTGGCGTACTCTTGCAGGGTTTTTGATCCCTTGTCGCCGGGTTTGCCATTTGGAATACGTATTTCTAGAATTTTTTTCTCAGAAAAAAGTGACAGGCTATTTGCTTCTGTTAATACGGTGTTCCAATCAAAACCGGCTTCTATATGGAGTAGTTCGCGTTCAGTATAGCCTTGGGTTTTTGCTGCAATACGTATGGCGTCAGCAGCCTCCTGAAGGAGTAGAGGTTCATCACCACTGATAAGGTAAGCAGGGGCTAGGGGCCCCTGTGAGAGGTGTACATGTAACTGATCAGCTTTCAGCCGCATTATTTAGTCGTGGTATCAGTTGCATCACTTGTCGAAGTGTTTGAGCGGTTGCTGATAGCATTGAGTCGACGAATGATTTGGCGGACCAGATCGTCAGTCATTTCTTTCTTCAGCAGTTGGGCTTCTTCATTTTTTGATTGCACATCATTTTCATCAAAATCGAAGAAGCGTTCGGTACGCATGGTGGTTCTCGGTAGTACCTGCCTGCCATCTGCTGCAAAGATAAGAACATCCACAAGCTCTGTAAGTTGATACTCAGAAACCCTTGCGCTGGAGCTTACCGTTGCTGTGCGCCGATCACTTCTCAGGTTTGCTAGCACTATGCGATATTTGGCTTCGGTATGGCTGTCAGTAATTGTGACTTTGCTGGCTTCTAATGAGCGAGAGAGGGCACGGTAGAAATCACTTTTCTTGTCTACACCACTGATATGGACACTGGAAATATTGTTGACCGTTTGTCCACTGCCTCGCAGATGCCAACCACAGCTAGTGACTGTTATTGCCAGTAGCACCATAAGAAGGCTTAAAGCAGTAGTGTTAATCAGTTTTTTCATTGTTATTCCTTTTTTTCTGCGGAGCTATCGCGAAATCTAAACCTATGGTGAAGCATGTTAGCCTCTTAATTGGCGACAATGTTAACCAACTTGTTGGGAACTACGATCACTTTACGGATGGTTTGTCCTTCAGTAAAGCGTTGTACATTTTCGTGTTCCCTGGCCATTTGCTCTATGGCATCTTTATCGGCATCAGCAGATACATCAATTTGAGCACGGAGTTTACCGTTAACCTGGACAACCATTTGGATCGTACTTTTTACCAGTGCTGATTCATCAACTATGGGCCAATCAGTGTCGAGAAGGTTATCTTTATGGCCCAGTTCATTCCAAAGCTCGTTGCATATATGGGGCACTATCGGCGATAGCACTAATATGGCAGCTTCTAATGCTTCTCGTTCAACGGCCAAGCCATTCGATGTCTCTCTATCAGCACTTTTGCCGATTTCATTGAGCAGCTCCATCACTGCTGCAATAGCTGTATTAAATGTTTGGCGACGGCCAAAGTCATCGCTGACCTTGGCAATAGTCTCATGGGTTTTACGCCGTAAATTCTGCTGTTGTTGATTCAACTCAGTGGGGTCAAGTGGCTTGAAGTCTCCCGCTTCTAAATGGGCGTGTACAGCTTTCCAGAGCTTTCTAAGAAAACGATGGGCGCCTTCTACAGCACTATCATTCCATTCCAGAGATTGTTCGGGTGGTGCAGCAAACATAGTGAACAGTCGTACCGTATCGGCACCGTATTGCTCAATCAAAGCCTGGGGATCTACGGTATTCCCCTTGGACTTGGACATTTTGGTGCCATCTTTCAGTACCATGCCCTGACACAATAGTTTGGTGAAGGGTTCATCGGAATTTAGTAGCCCTTCATCTCGCATCAGTTTGTGGAAAAAACGGGCATAAAGTAGATGTAAGATTGCATGTTCGATACCGCCAACATACTGATCTACCGGCAGCCAGTAATTAGCCGCATCGCTATCAAGCATTCCATCTGCATAATTGGCACAGGTATAGCGAGCGTAGTACCAGCTGGATTCCATAAAGGTATCGAAAGTATCGGTTTCGTGTTCTACAGCTTGGCCATCGAGTTCAGCTTTACGCCATTCAGGGTTGGCTTTGATTGGTGACTGTACACCGTCCATCTCTACGTCTTCAGGAAGTAACACTGGTAAGCGGTCAGCTGGTACAGGAATTTCTACATTCTCGTTATTAGAGCTGTCGTTAAACATCGGAATTGGTGAACCCCAGTAGCGTTGACGGGATACACCCCAATCGCGCAGTCGGTAGTTGATTTTTACTTCACCACAGTCCAGTTGTTCCAGTTTATTGGCTATGGCATCAAAGCCTTGTTCGGGGCTTAGGCCATCAAATTCATCGGAATTTATCATGGCAACATCAGCTGATTTTGATGAGTACCAGTCCTGCCAAGTGGTGCTATTAAACTGGCTAGATTCTACGGAAGTAGTCTGAGTAAAAACCTGTTTAATCGGTAAGCTGTGCTTGTTGGCAAATTCAAAATCCCGTTCATCGTGACCGGGCACGGCCATAATCGCCCCGGTGCCATATTCCATCAGCACATAGTTGGCTACCCAGACTGGTACCTTTTCTCCGGTAATTGGGTGGATAGCTTCCAGCCCAGTGGCTATTCCTTTTTTCTCCATGGTGGCCATATCAGCTTCGGATACTGATTGGGTTTTACAGTCCTGAATAAATTGAGCCAGTTCGGGATTTTCTTTTGCCAGAGCGATAGCGATGGGATGTTCAGCTGCAATACTGGCGTAGGTAACGCCCATCAATGTGTCGGGTCGGGTGGTATAGACGGCAAAGCTATCTATACCCTCGATCGAATTAGCAAGTTTGAAGCTAAATTCAACACCACGGCTTTTGCCAATCCAGTTGCGCTGCATGGTACGGACTTGTTCTGGCCAGCCATCGAGCTTGTCGAGGTCATTGAGCAGTTCTTCAGCATAATCGGTAATCTTAATAAACCACTGGGGAATTTCTTTCCTTTCCACAACAGTGTCACAGCGCCAGCAGCAGCCATCGATGACTTGCTCGTTAGCTAATACAGTTTGGTCATTGGGGCACCAGTTTACTGCTGCCGTTTTCTTGTAGACCATTCCCTTTTCATAAAGGCGGGTAAAAAACCACTGTTCCCATTTGTAATATTCGGGTTTGCACGTGGCTAACTCCCTTGACCAATCGTAACCAAAGCCAAGCTGCTTGAGCTGGCTTTTCATGTATTCAATATTTTCGTAGGTCCACTTGGCCGGAGCAGTATTGTGTTTAATTGCTGCATTTTCAGCAGGCAGACCAAAGGCATCCCAGCCCATAGGTTGCAGAACATTTTTTCCCTGCATTCGCTGATAGCGCGAAATTACATCGGCAATGGTGTAGTTGCGTACATGCCCCATATGCAGTTTTCCACTGGGGTAGGGGAACATGGCCAGGCAGTAGTATTTTTCTTTGCTCGGGTCTTCTGTGACAACAAATGTCTGGTTATCTGCCCAAAATTTTTGAGCAGTGCATTCAACTTCTGCGGGATGGTATTGGTCTTTCATCGGTCTTCTTGATCAGGTTAGGGTGAGCTCTCAGGACTATGCCGTAAAGCAGATAACTAAAGCCGGACAATTATAGGCTAAAGGGTTCTTCAGACCCAGACAGATTTTCTGAGCAGTGCTATTAAGGTACAAAAAAAGGAAACTAACAGAATGGGCAATGAGCCGTATTGTCCAAATGGTGTGAGTCCTTTGCGTGGTTCTAGTGTTCCCTCAAGAATATCGTGCTTGTAGGATGGAATTGTTGCTCTCACTTTACCGTCAGCGGTTATCAAAGCACTGATGCCGTCATTGGTGGCTCGAATTAATGGTTTGCCATTTTCGATGGCACGCATCCGGGCGATTTGAAAATGTTGTTTGGGGCCAATGGATTTTCCAAACCAAGTATCGTTGCTCAATGTTAGTAACAAGTTGGCATTTGAAGCTGATTTTCTGACTAACTCTGAATAGGCGATTTCGTAACAAATGGCTGTCCCGATAATGGCTCCCTTGGCTGTGATGGGTTGTTGATTCGCTGGTCCGGAATTAAAGGCAGACATGGGGAGATCAAAAAAGGCAATGGTGCCTCTAAGCCATTTTTCAAAAGGGACGTACTCGCCAAAAGGCACCAAATGTTGTTTATGGTAGGTTCCTGATGCCTGACCTAAGCCAACCACTGAGTTGTAGTAGCTTGAAAAGAAATTGTTTGAACCATCGTTATTGTTATCGGTGCCATTGCTCTTATTATCTTGGGCCGAGTTGTTTTGATCAGCGTTGTTTTCTGCTGTTGGTATCCCGGTAATCAAAGCCGTATGGGTATCGTTTAATTCAGAAACAATGGTATCCAGATATCCTGTTACCTCATGGTAAAACCTGGGGATTGCGGACTCAGGCCAAATGATTAAATCATTTTCTAACAGCTTTTCGGTATCTGTTCGGTAACGTTCAACAATGGATGGTAGTTGACGGGGATCCCACTTTATAGAGAGAGGTAAAGCGGGTTGCACCAGACCGATTGAAAGAGGTTTGCCTGTGGGCATTGTCCAGTTAATAGTTTGAAAATAGGCACCACCCAACCAAAATAGTAGTGTTAATGATAAACCACCAGAAAGTACGATAGTTTTATGGCTGGTTTTGATTTCTTTGAATCTGGTTTCTTGTGTTGGTCCTACATATAAGCCCGGTAGTCTTATAGATAGCCCTAACCTTACAAATAAACCTAGCCTTATATATAGCCCTAGTAGCGCCCCACAAAAAGCAACGATCCAGCTTACACCCAGCACGCCGGTAATTGTTGCCCAGCCGGAAAGCCAGGTGTCTGTGTGAGCATAGCCTAAATAGAGCCAGGGAAAGCCGCTAAAAGCCCAGCCACGGAACCATTCGCCTATGACCCAAAGGCTGGGGAAAACAAGCAACATTGTCATACATAGATAGAGAAGGGGCTTCGATGGCGATATATTTTCGGAGATTTTCAGGGCTTTTCCCAGCAGGATAAAGGGTGTTGCCAATAGTAGTGCCAGGAAAACAATAAAAGGAGTAATAAGGAACAATGCCAAGCCAATGCTTGCGCCACCGTGCTCGTGAATGCTCACAAATATCCACGATGCACCAAGAGCAAAGACACCCATGCCATAACTGAAAGTTCGGAAGAACAGGGTTTTAAAATGGTCTTTGGTTGTTGGTGAGTCGCAGATAAGGAAGGAGAGCCCTGCGATCGATATTAGCCCTAGGGGCCACCAATGAAATGGAGCCATTGATAAAGGCAGTAACGTTCCAAAAAATACTGACAGCAGGCATGCTTTAAGGTCATATTTTGATGCTTTTATGGAGGTCATGACCGGAGAATTTCCTGGCTTATCAAAAGAGGGAAAACGTTATTTTTTGGCTGAAAAATTGAAGTGGTCAAACAATCATTAGTAAATGTGCTTTTAGTTTGTTATCTGCATTTCAAGTAATTTCACTTGCCTGTTATCGCCTTCTGCAACTCGAAAAGAAAAGCCGTTAACTTCTATAGTTTCATCCACTTTAGGCATTCTACCAAAGGCTTGAATGACAATACCGCCAATGGTGTCAAATTCATCATCGCTGACACCGGCATCAAAATATTCATTAAAGTCTTCAATTGGTGTTAAGGCATTAATTAAATGGCAGCCATCTTGTTGGGGGCGAATCATTGTGCCTTCTTGTTCTTCCTCATCGGTTTCATCTTCGATTTCACCAACAATTTCTTCGAGGATATCTTCAATAGTAATAAGCCCTGCGATGCCACCGTATTCATCGACAACGACAGCCATGTGGTAGCGTTGTTCACGAAACTCCCTAAGTAATACATTAAGGCGTTTACTTTCTGGGACGACGGCCGCTGGTCGAACTACCTTGTTTATATCAAAGTTTTCTTGGCCATTAAGTAACAGTGGTAAAAGTTCTTTGGCTAAAAGGATTCCGGTAATGTCATCTGCCGATTCGCCAATGACGGGAAAGCGGGAGTGGCTTGATTCGATGACAAGTTTAAGAATATCTTCGAGGCTAGAGTCCTGTTGAATGACGACCATTTGGGAACGGGTAATCATGATTTCCCGTACTTGTTTGTCTGATACGTCCAGAGCACCTTCTATGATATCCAAAGCATCTTGGTCAATGATGTTGTTCTCATGAGCTGATCGGAGTAATAGGGCGAACTCATCTTTTGACTGAGGCTCCGAAGAGAAGGCCGTGGCTATTTTCTCAAGCCAGGTTTTTTCCGCAGAACTGCTTTTTTCAGGAGAGCTACTTTTTTCAAGGGCACTGTTTTTCTCAAGAGTGCGGTTTCTCTCAGAAGGCCTATCTTTCTCCTGAGGCTTGTTTGTGTCTTCATCGGTCATGGGGCGTCAATTGCTCCGGGCGATTGCTCGTAAGGGGGCGGAAAGTTAAGTTTAGTGAGAATGTCAGTTTCTCGCTGTTCCATTAGCTCTGCTTCAGGGTCATTTATATGGTCGTAGCCAATCAAGTGTAGACTACCGTGAACTAGCATGTGTGCCCAATGTGCTTCAAGGGATTTATTCTGTTCTTTGGCTTCACGTTCTACTATCGGTGCACAGACTACCAGATCTCCAAGCAGAGGCAATTGTAGAGACTCTTCTTGCGGTGATTCTCGCGGTAGCTCTTGCATTAGTTCTTGGGGCAATTCCGGTAAGTCAGCGGGAAATGATAATACATTGGTTGCTCCGTTCTTGTTCCGGTAGCGTTTATTTAATTCAGCACTTTCATCCTCGTTGACTACCCTAATACAGACTTCAGCTTGGTCATATCCATCAGATAAGGCAGCGCTAATCCACTGCTGTACAGTGGATTCACTAGGAACATCTTTACAAGAAGACGCATTGTCCATGTAGAGGGCCAATTTCATTTGATAGTTAGCTTCATTTAGTGGCTAGGGGTATTAGTAGAGAATTTCATTTGAACATCAAAGCAATATTAATCTTTATTCGTCATTATCGTTGTTTACGGGCTTGCTTACTTTTCCATTTTCACCATGTGATGTTTCGTGGGCATCATAGGCATCGACAATAAGGGCGACGAGGGGGTGGCGAACTACATCTTTGGAGCCAAAGAATGAGAAGCTAATACCTTCCACATCTTTTAACACATCGCAAACATGGAGTAGCCCAGATTGGTCTCGTCGTGGTAAATCTATTTGAGAGGTGTCTCCAGTGATGACGGCCGTAGAACTAAAGCCAACCCTGGTTAAAAACATTTTCATTTGTTCTTTCGTGGTGTTTTGGCTTTCATCGAGAATAATATAAGAATTATTGAGAGTCCGCCCACGCATATAGGCGAGGGGGGCTACTTCAATCACATTGCGGTCGATCAGTTTTGCTACGGTTTCAACGCCAAGCATTTCATAGAGAGCATCATAGAGTGGGCGTAGATAGGGGTCTACCTTCTGGCTTAAATCACCAGGAAGAAAGCCCAATTTTTCACCTGCTTCAACTGCTGGTCGGACTAATAAAATGCGTTCCACTTCATCTCGTAGTAATGCCTCAACAGCACAGGCAACGGCTAGGTAGGTTTTTCCTGTGCCTGCAGGGCCAACGCCAAAGTTTATATCGTGAGTCTGAATAGAGCGGACATAGCGTTGTTGGTTACCACCTCGGGGTTTGATATTGCCTTTTTTTGTACGAATGACAGGAAAACTTTCTACATTTTCCGTGTTGGACGTGGCTGTGGGCTGAGCAGTAGAGCTGGTATTGGTTTTATCCATAGAGGGTTCAAAGCTCGCTTGTTGAATGGCTAGGTGGACTTGGTCTGGTGTCAAATCACCATTGATAGTGTTTTCTTGATAAAGGCTATTCAGCAATTTTTCTGCTGAGCGGGTTTGTGCGGTATCACCGTAGAGAGCAAAAATATTGCCACGGTTCCGGATCTCGATATTTAGGCGTTGTTCAATTTGTTGGAGGTGTTCGTCGAATTGGCCGCAAAGGGTTGCTAGGCGCCTGGCATCAATGGGTTCAAGAGTAATCGTATGGGCTGTTAGTTGCTTATTCAAATTGTCCAATAGGCCGACCTCTGCGGCGATTGTTGTTCCAGTTCTGCTCTAGTTAATTTTAGTTTCAATGCTCTAAGCATATAGCCTTTGTACACGACTGAAAATACCTTTACGTGCGCTTTGTATACCAAAATATAGCACTTTTGTTTCGTTTATATGATGAAAAGGCCTTAATTTAGCTATTTTTGAAGGTGATTTCTTACCCTGTTACTAAAACACCGCGTAGGGAATTGGGTAGAGCTTCGGTAATTTTGACCTGAGTGAAGTTTCCAATGAGGTCATGGCTTGATGATGAAAAGTTAACCACGCGGTTATTTTCTGTACGCCCTTGTAGCTGCCCGGGGTCTTTTTTGGAGATACCTGTTACCAGCACAGTTTCAGTATTACCAACCATTCGACGACTGATAGACATTGCATTTTGGTTGATTCTGTCTTGAAGAATTTGCAGCCGCTGTTTCTTTAATTGCTCTGGTGTGTCATCGGGCAAGTCAGCTGCAGGTGTGCCGGGACGAGCACTGTATATAAAGCTAAAGCTATGGTCAAAACCAATATCGTGGATAAGCTTCATAGTGCTTTCAAAATCTTTTTCGGTTTCGCCGGGGAAGCCAATAATAAAGTCAGAAGAAAGGCTAATATCTGGGCGAATTTCACGAAGTTTACGAATCTTGGATTTGTATTCCAGTGCGGTGTGGCCACGCTTCATAACGGCCAGAATTCGATCCGAGCCACTTTGTACCGGCAGGTGAAGATGGCTGACGAGTTCAGGAACCTCGGCGTAGACTGCAATTAGGCTGTCGGAAAATTCGACCGGATGTGATGTGGTATATCGAATGCGGTCAATACCATCAATTTTTGCTACGTAAGTAATGAGTTCGGCTAGGTCACAAATGTGTCCATCGGGCATTTCACCACGGAAAGCATTAACATTTTGACCTAGCAGATTAACTTCTCTCACACCTTGGCTGGCAAGGTGTGCTACTTCTGCCAGTACATCTGTCGCAGGGCGACTGACCTCTTCTCCTCGAGTGTAGGGAACAACACAAAACGTACAGTATTTTGAGCAGCCTTCCATGATGGAAACAAAGGCGGAAACACCGTCAGCATCAGGTTGTGGCAAACGATCAAACTTTTCAATTTCTGGAAAGCTGATATCAACAATGGTGGTGCCATCCTGCTGCTTTTGTTCATTCATCATTTCCGGCAGGCGGTGTAGAGTTTGCGGGCCAAAGACGAGGTCAACAAAAGGGGCTCGCTTGGCAATAGCTTCTCCTTCCTGGCTCGCAACACAGCCGCCAACACCAATCATTAAGTTCGGGTTTTTATCCTTTAAGTGCTTCCAGCGCCCCAGTTGGTGAAATACCTTTTCCTGTGCTTTTTCACGAATAGAACAGGTGTTAAGCAGAAGGACATCGGCTTCTTCAGGGTTTTCTGTGGTAATCATCTGATGGCTATCGCCCAATAGATCGCGCATTCGTGCCGAATCATACTCATTCATTTGGCAGCCATGAGTGACAATATGGAGCTTTTTGACGTTAGTGTTGGTCATAGTTTTCAGATGTTGCTTTTGAGGATAGTTACCAAATAGTGAACAGGAATAGTCTTCTGAAATGACTCTCTGGTCTAGATTTGATGAGTTTTAATACGTTGAGCGTATTTGCAGGCGGTGCATTATAGCGTTATGCAAGGGTAAATCACATACAGGGGTAGGTGTGCATATAGATTTGAGTCCAGTTAGGGAGGGCTGGGTATAAGTTGAGGTCCAGTTCTAAATTCCGATTTATGGTATGATTTCCATCTTAATTCTATTGCCACTACACAATATTAACTGCTACGTACTACCAATTAATTTAGTGCTGCCAATTTACAGTTCGGATTATTCTTATGTCTTCAGATGCTATTTATAAAATTATTTTTTTAAATCAGGGTGAGGTGTACGAGATGTATGCACGCCAGGTTTATCAAAGTGATCTTTGGGGCTTTCTGGAAGTTGAAGAATTCGTCTTTGGTGAGCGCAGTCAGATGATTGTGGATCCAGCCGAAGAAAAGCTGAAAAATGAATTTTCATCGATTAAGCGTAGTTTTGTTCCTCTCCATTCAATTGTCAGAATTGATGAAGTAGAAAAGGAAGGTGCTTGTAAGATTACTGAAGTAAAAGGCGGTGGAAATGTTACCCATTTTCCTTTTCCTGGGGCAGCGCCAAAGCCCAAGGGCGATAGCTAATCAATATTTTATCTAGTTTACAGGTAGAATTTAAAAGGGCCGCATTAGCGACCCTTTTTTTGTATGTATTGAAAAAAACGGCTATTTAGTCAATTTTTGCTGAACAGAGGCAAGTTTTACAGAGTTGCAAAAAATAGCCATGGCAGAATTAATATCTTCTACGGAAGGGAATGATGGTGCCAGTCTGATGTTTTTGTCTTCTGGATCCTTGCCATAGGGAAAAGTGGCACCAGCGGGAGTTAGTTTTACTCCAGCTTCAGCAGATAATCGGATAACTTCACTTGCTAACCCTGGTCGGGTATCAAAGGATATGAAGTAACCTCCTTCTGGTGAATTCCATTCTGCCAAGTCCGACTCAGAAAAGTTTTCTTCCAAATGCTCTAAAACACAAGAAAATCTTGGCCGAAGTAACTCAGCATGTTTCTTCATATGGGATTTAAGGTCAGCTAAATTTTTAATCACTTTAAGGTGACGGAGCTGGTTTACTTTATCGGGTCCTATGGAGGCAATGCCTAGGTGTTTTTTAAACGTGTTTATATTGGCCTCAGAGCTTGCCATAAATGCAACACCAGCACCGGCAAAGGTAACTTTTGATGTAGAGGTAAATTGGAGTACGCTGCTTTCAGTGCCATGGTTACGACAGTATTCCATAATGTTTGGAAGCTCTGGCGCTGGCTCAGTCAAGTCATGCACAGCGTAGGCATTATCGTAAAAAACTCTGAAATTAGGTGCAGCAATATTGCCAAGTTTCGCCAAACGCTCAATTGTGTTTTCGCTATATATACAGCCGGTAGGGTTTGAATATTTGGGTACACACCAGATGCCTTTAATGCTTGGGTCATTGGCTATTAATGATTTCACCTGATCCATATCAGGGCCATTATCATCCATAGCGACATTGATCATTTCGATGCCAAACTCTTCACAGATTGAAAAATGTCGATCATACCCGGGTACAGGGCAGAGAAACTTTACAGTGCCCTCATCCTTCCAGGCAGAGCTCTTACCACTAGAATCAAGGCCGTTGGGGCCAAATTGCCATGCGAAAAAAATATTAAAATACATCAGGGTCAAGCTACTGTTGCCCCCGACTAAGACCTCTTTTGGGTTGACTCCCAATATTTCTGCAGCCAGAGCACGCATACCTTCAAGGCCTATAAGTCCGCCATAATTTCGGGTATCAGTGCCGTCATCGGCAATATAGTTTCCGTCAAGAGCGCCATCAAGCATGTTGGCCAAGTCTAGCTGGCTAGCAGAAGGCTTGCCTCGGGTTAGGTCGAGGTTGAGCCCGTTGGCTTTAAAAGCGTCATGTTGGATGGAAAGTTCTTGATGCCACTTTTGTAACTGCTCATGGGTTGCCTGATCGACGTACACTTGTTACTCCTAGTAAACAGATTTGATACAGGATTTTACTCGTTAGTTGAGTTGGCACAATACCTAATTGGTGGGATTGTCGGGATAAATACCTTAGGTTTGATCTGGCGCTATAGTTTATGAAATCAGAGCCCGAAAATTAACGTGTCAGCTTTTTTTACATTGTTCTAAAAGGCCAGTTCTTTATTCAGTGTAAAAAAATCTGACATAAAATATTCTAGTCCATTTTTGATCAAGTGGTATGCCATTGGCAGATCTACAACCTCCAGATATCAGCTTTTCCTTTAGTAAAGGCTTCACGATCTAAGGTGCATTTGACATCCATAATGACTGAGTTGTCTGCCATGATATTTTGAATATCGCTAGGTTGGAGTTGTTTGTAATGATTATGAGCGACAGCGAGAATAACAGCTGTCGCATCTTTTATATCATCCCATTGGGTTAATTTAACACCGTATTCTTCCATGGCTTCATCCGAATCTGCCATAGGGTCGTGGACAATAACATTGCACTGGTATTCTTTCAGTTCGGCAAGAATATCTTCTACTTTCGAATTTCGAAGGTCGGGGCAATCTTCTTTAAATGTTAGGCCAAGAACTACAACATTAGCCCCATTGACCGCGTGACCACGTTTTACCAACTGTTTGATGGTTTGCTCAGCAATGTATTTACCCATGCCGTCATTAGTTTGCCTTCCTGCCAAAATTACCTGGGGGTGATGACCTTCGGCTTCAGCTTTATAGGTTAAGTAATAGGGGTCAACACCAATACAGTGGCCGCCTACTAGGCCTGGACGGAAAGGTAAGAAATTCCATTTGGTGCCCGCAGTTTCCAGTACATCCAATGTGTCGATGTCCATTTTATGGAAAATGAGTGACAGCTCATTCATTAAGGCTATATTTAAATCACGCTGGGTGTTTTCAATAACCTTCGCCGCTTCAGCTACTTTAATACTGCTGGCACGGTATACACCCGCAGTAATAATACTTTCATATAGACTGGCGACTTTTTCCAAGGTTTCTTCTGTATCGCCAGAGACTACTTTGACGATAGTTTCCAGCCTGCGCTCTTTATCACCTGGGTTAATGCGTTCAGGGGAATAGCCAATATAAAATCCTCTGGAGTCACTGCTGCTGGTTCTTCCAGCCCATTTCATTCCTGAAATGGATTCCAGTATTGGGACACATACTTCTTCTGTGCAGCCTGGATAAACTGTGGATTCAAAGACAACAATGCTGCCAGGAGATAAGTTTGAAGCAATGGTTTTACAGGCCCCTTGTAGCGCTCTTAAGTCAGGCCTATGAGCGTTATCAATGGGTGTAGGTACTGCGACGACAATTACCGCAGCTTTTGCAAGGTCGCTGGGGTTGCTGGTGAATTCGAGCCCGGAAGAAGCTTTAAGGTCTTCAGGCTCGACTTCTCCGCTGGGATCAACTCCTCGGCGGTAGTCGGCTAATTTTTTTTCATCAAGGTCAAAGCCAATGGTGTTGCCTTTTTTCCCAAAAGCGACGGCTAGTGGCAGCCCTACATATCCTAAACCTACAACAGCAATAGTTTTCACGATCATCCCTTTGTTCATTTAATACGTGTATTTATTGTTAGTCATTGAAGCCATTTTTTATAAACCACTCAGCGGTTTCTTTTAAGCCTTGTTGGGCGTTATGACCGGGAGAATAGCCAAGCAGGTTAGCAGCTTTAGATATGTCCGCTAAAGAGTGTCGGACATCGCCGGTACGAAAATCCTGATAAACGGGCTTTGCCGCGGCAATATGGCTTTTGTGATCTGCAAGAATGGTGCGCATGGACTCATAGAGTTCGTTGAGTGTGGTGCGATCACCAAATGCGACGTTATAGACTTGATTCGGTGCTTCTGGATGATTGCTTGTTGCAGCGAGGAGGTTAGCTTGGACCGTGTTGTCGATATAGCAAAAATCACGGGAAGTTTCTCCATCGCCATTGATGTGGCATGGATTGCCCAGTAAAAGGTTGTTGAGCCATTTGGGTATTACGGCGGCGTAGGCGCCATTAGGGTCTTGCCTGGGACCAAAGACATTGAAATATCGGAGTCCAACGGTTTCCATGTTGTAGGTTTTTGCAAAAACGTCGGCATAGAGTTCATTGACATATTTTGTAACGGCATAGGGAGACAACGGTTTGCCAATCTTATCTTCTACTTTTGGTAGGCCTGGATGGTCTCCGTAAGTCGATGAAGAGGCGGCATAGACAAATCGCTCAACGTTGGCGTCACGCGCAGCAACTAGCATATTTAAAAAGCCATTAATGTTAGAGTCGTTGGTGTTAATTGGGTCTTCAATGGATCTTGGTACACTGCCTAAGGCCGCTTGGTGCAATATAAAATCAACACCCTGACAGGCTTTTTGGCAGCTTTCTAAATCGCGAATATCTGCTTCGTAAAAAGAAAAGTTTTGCCATTGGGTGCCTGATTTTTCTTTGACATCATTAAGGTTTGATTGATGCCCGGTAGAAAAGTTATCTATTCCTACTACTTTCTGGCCTAGGCCAAGTAAAGTTTCCAGTAGGTTAGACCCTATAAAACCTGCAACACCTGTAATGAGCCAGGTTCTTGGCTTCTGGGCCAGGTTTTCTTTTGTATTTTCGTATGAAGACAACAGAGTTTCCTTTTTTGCTGTTTATCTGGTTGATAGCATCCAGCAATAGTAGAGTGATTGGTGGTGGGCTGTATGTGATGCACGCATCATTTTTTGTGTTAAATAGTTCTCGATGATAACAACAAGTGGTACAACAGTGTCCGTGCGGTAACTCTCGCCCACAATAGTTGGTGAGTATAGTGTTAATATTTGGGCCAATCTACATGGCGTGAATGTGTGGAACAATATTCCGCACATAATTGTTGGTAGCTGCGAGCTTTTAGATGGCTATAAACAGGCAAGAGCAATATAAATGGACGTTTTAGCATGATTGGACTTGGTGGTTTAGCGTGAATATTGGTGGCGCCAGTTACCTTTTCGCCTTTCTAGCCTATTTGGCACTCGCGATACTATTGATTTTTTCGTGGCGAGGCCGCTCACAGGGTGTTTGGATTGTTCTCGCTACTATTGCATCTGTGGTTTGGGCTGGTTTGGTTGGCGCCGCAGAGCTTGGTGTTTCTCTTTCATTTGAAGTTTTACAGCTATCTGAATTAGCCAGGAGCACTACTTGGTGCTTGTTTTTATTGGGCGCTTTAGATGAAAAAACAGAAGAAAGTACGAAGCATTCTTCACTGTTTCGGTGGGCGGTAGGCCTCACTATTATTCTACTTTGTTTGTCTGCTCTATTTACTATTCCTGCATTTTCAGAATTTTTTCAGTTCCCTGGTACTTTATTAAGGGATTCGGTATTGGTTATCTGGGTGGCTCTTTCAATAGCGGGTATGACATTAATTGAGCAAATATTCAGAAACTCCAGCGCCAGTCAACGATGGGCTGCAAAGTTTTTGTGCCTGGGTATCGGTTGTATTTTTGCTTATGACTTCTTTATGTACTCGGATGCCTTATTGTTCAAGCGTATCAGTTTAAGCCTCTGGGAGGCTCGAGGTGTTGTTAATGGCATGGCCGCGCCCTTGATTGCAATTGCTATTGCTCGGAAGCCGCTGTTGCCAATCTTTGTTCTGACCACCTGGGGTAACCGGTAATAGTAATAGTGTAGGAATTATCCTGGTGAATAGAGCCTTTGGATGTACAGGCGTATTCTTCAGTCATAGTCTGTTGTAGGGGTAATGAGGTGTTAATGGCTTGTTGCATGGCAGAGATGTTGGCACTTCCATCCACGTCATCTGCCTCTGAAATAAGCCAACCTGCAATATTAGGAGATAAAAGGGGCTTTGCTGTCGGGGCTTTTGAAGGGATACTTTCTGTAGGGGTGTTATCGAGTTGCGTCATTGCTTTTGCCCTTTTTCTGGTTCTCGAACCCTGTTTTTTTGAGGTTCAAAGTACTCTGATTTAAACGAGTACTTTGGGTTAATTACAGTTTTTATCCTGAATCCATTGTTCTGTATTGTGAAAAAGTGCTTCACGCCATTCGGGTCTGGAGAAAGTATGGTCCGCATCGGCCATTTCATTGAACAGAATTTTGTCGTTCAGTCCCGATGATTTCCATTCTGGTGAGGTGGATGTGAAGTCATTAAATTCCTGGGCAATGTAATCATTTCCACTGGTCAGAATGTACAGCTCTCCATTAAATTTTTTCAAGCTGCGAGTTAGCCTAATAGGCAGTGTTAACAATGTTAGATCTTCATGTTCAGCCTTTTGTTGTTCACTTTTCGAATCTTTTCTGGCGTGAATCAAAAGTTGAAAATAGGCTTTTAATGAGCGGAAAATTGAAAACTGCCCAGACTTAATTTTTTTCCAAAGCTCGGGGTCTCTCAGTCTGTTCCAGTAGTAATGTTTTAAGTATGTTTTTGCTTGCCCTGATTCTGTGCGAATCCAGGGATTGACCATAAAAACACCAGATACACGCGGATCTGTGTGTGCATAGAAGCCGCCTGCAGAGGCCGATTCACATTCCCCCCAAAGCACCACTTTTTCGAGTTGTGGAAATTTTTCAAACAGCGTGTCTATTGCGGCAGAAATATCATTCTCCATATCCAAGAAGCCACGATAGTCGCCTTCACTGTCACCTGTACCTCGATGGTCGAATCTCAGTACTGGCATACCTAGAGAAGCGATTCTTCGTCCCAGCACAACAAATTGGCGATGTGCTCCAACTCGAAATTGGGGTCCACCAGCAACAATGATGATAACACCTGTTGTAACTGGGTTTTGAGGTTCGTGGACAATACCTAATAGCTGATCATTATCTTGACCACAGCGGAATACAACAGCTTGTTCATTCACGAGTTGTACCCCCATTTATGTAATTCATGGTTGCAGTGATTAGTTCGGGTGCTAGTGTGCGTTCGTGGGCTTGCCAGAAGGCGGGGCCGATAACTGTTTTATGGTCTATTTGTACGCCTTGTTCACGCCATTTGTCCATGGCTTGCAAGTCACCTCGTGGTGTTTTTCTTTCAGCGCTTGCTAGGACAGTAAACCAGGATACTGGGCAGGAGAGGCTGTCCAGGTGATTATTGTAGTGGGCTGCTTGTATGCCACTGAATAATTCAGGGGAGACATCGTAACCTGCTACTTCGATATTCTTTCCTTCTTTTAGCAATTCTTCTAAGTGGGCAGTTGTTTCTGCCTTTTCATCCCTGCCCATTGATGCAGCAATCTTTATCCGAAGAAACTGATTTAGGGAGGCTTTACCATTCGTTACTGGTTGCCAGAAAATCATACGATGAAGGTTTTCTATCTCTGGAGCAGCAGCTATTGCTAGTAGTGCTCCTAGTCGTACTGCCAACAATGAGATTTTTTTGTAGCCCAGCTGTTTTGCGTAATGGGTGGCATCAATGGTGTCCTGTATCCATTGTTCCCAGCTTGCCTCTGCAAAGTCCCCAGAACTATCTCCTGTGCCATAGGGGTCTACAGAAACCAAGGCATGCCCCTGCTTGTTTAAAGCTTGAGCCAGCATTGTTTGCATATAGCGACAGCGATTCATTTCCTCAGCAAAAGAGGGGATCGCCACAATACACTCTGTCGAGTCCGATACTTTTTCGGGAACATGGTGTAATGCAAACAGTGAGCCTTTACTTCCCTCTATAAAAGCTGGATCGAGGCGAGAGTGTGTTTTCATTAGTTGAGTTTTTGCTCAAGGACTTTAGTTAGGCTGCCTACAGTGGCAAAAACGTCTGCATTTAATTCGTCGTCATCGAAGGCACAACCAAATTCTTCTTCGAGAGCGGTAACGAGCGAAACAACAGCAACAGAATCAAATTCTGGAATAGATCCGAGTAAGCCTGTGTCTTCATTAAAATGTTCTACTTGGCCTTCCAGCATTAATACGTCATCAATTATCTGGATAGTTTCTTGTTGTAAGCTCATACGTTACTTTCCATTTTTACCAAAGTTTTAAATTAACTATTTTTACTGTGCTCTAATTACTTTACTGCGTTTTAATTAATGCGGCATTTTGCCACCTCTGCATGCAATTGAGTAGTGCAGCTTTTTTGGGCAAAGGTCTTTATATTTAGTCTATGCAGGTTTTAAATTAGAACCTCTACAGGGCCTGGATGGCTTAGAAAAAGATGGGGGCTAGCTGTAAACCCGTAAGCCCCGGATTGGAATACAACGATTAAGTCACCCAGCTGAATGTCAGGCAGCTCGTATTTGTCAGCGAGGATATCTAAAGGAGTACAGAGTGGGCCTACAACATTTATGGAGGATAGTTCTTTTCCATTAACCCTATTGCCAACACACACAGGATAATTTTTGCGAATTACTTGGCCAAAATTGCCTGATGCAGCTAAATGGTGATGAAGCCCACCATTAGTAATGGCATAGGTTTCCCCTCTTGATTCTTTAATATCTATAACCTCAGAAACATATATTCCGGCTTCGCCTACGAGATAACGACCTAGCTCAATGACGATTTCTGCTTCGGGGAATTTAGGATTGTATTCGGCAAGTAGCTTTTCGAGGTTGTCGGCAATGGGTTGCAGGTCTAGCCGTTGCTCGCCAGGAAAATAGGGTATGCCAAAACCGCCGCCAATATTGAGCCATTTAATGGGTGAAGGTGCATGCTCTGTCAATTGAAGTGCCAGGGCAAATGTTTTTGTCTGTGCTTCGATAATTGCTTCTGGTTTCAGGTTTTGTGAGCCACTAAAAATATGAAAGCCTTGAAAGTTTAAGCCGAGTTCTTTGACCCTTCGTAGCATAGCGGGGACGCGTTCAGCATCCACACCAAAGGGTTTGGGACCTCCAGCCATTTTCATGCCAGAGGTTTTTAGCTCAAAATCTGGATTAACACGAATGGCAACATTTGGTGTGATATTTAAGTCATTTGCTATAGTAGAAAGGCGTTCCATTTCGCCTTCCGATTCCATGTTGATAATAATGCCTGCTTCAATAGCATCTTTAAGTTCGGTATTGGATTTTCCTGGTCCAGCGAAGCTAATGTTTTTTGGCTCTATGCCTGTAGCTAAAGCTACTTTGAGCTCCCCGCCGGAAGCCACATCAAGTCCATCGGTCATTGATGAAAAGTGTTGAACAACCTCAGGCATGGGGTTGGATTTCATGGCGTAATGGAGGTGTATTCCTTCGGGTAATATTGATCTGAGAGAATGTACTCGATCCGTCATCAATTGTTTGTCATAGGCATAGAAGGGTGTTTGCCCAACTTGTTTTACTACTCCAGTAATAGGATGACCACCTATTTGTAGGCAGTTGTCTACCGTAGCATACTGATTCATAGGAACATGTTGCGGACGACTTTTTTTAGAATGAGGTGTTGTTGCGTTGTCGTTACTCAAGCTTCCATCTCCTGAAACAAGTCACTGTACTCAGAGGCGAGCAGTTTTCGATCAATTTTACCATTTTGATTATGGGGCATATCGTCCAAGATAATAATTTCCTGTGGCACCATAAAGTTAGGCAATTCTTTTTTGCAGTATTTAAGGATTGAGGTTGTTGGCGTGTCTTCTGTCAGAGTCGCAACGAGCAAAATAGCCTGTCCCAGTGTCGGGTGTGCAAGACCAATGGCCGTAGCTTCTTTAATGGCAGGTAATGCGTAAATTGCCTCCTCCACTTCTGAAGGGCTGACGCGATATCCTGACGTTTTTATCATTTCATCCATGCGGCTAATAAAATATAAGAAACCTTCTTCGTCCTTTTGTACCTGATCGCCAGACCAAACAGCGATTTCAGTTAAAGGAATGCCCTCTGGTTTTGCTGGGCTTGGCTTGAACCGCTCTGCAGTTTTTTCGTGATCATTCCAATAGCCCATGGAGACCAGAGATCCTCTGTGAACTAACTCCCCCGGCTCCCCCGGCTCACATTCGGTGCCGTCGGGTCGGACCACAAGCACTTGAGCATTGGGTATGGCTTTTCCCATGGAGGTGGGTCGAATATCAATTTGATCTGGTGGTAAGTAAGTTGAACGGAATGCTTCTGTTAGGCCATACATCAAAAAGACTTGTGTGCTTGGTAAGGCAGCTCGTAACTTATTTGTGGTTGCCTGGGGCATAGCGCCACCGCTGTTGGTCATATAGCGGAGTGATTCTGCCGTTTCTTCAGGCCATTCTAGTTGGGCTAATTGGTTCCATAGCGGTGGTACCGCGGCAAGACCCGTAACCTTATGCTTTTGTATGGCTCGAATCACATCACGGGGCAACAAGTAATCCATTAAGACCACCGAAGCCCCTACAGAAAATGCTGTAGTGAGCTGGCTAAGCCCATAGTCAAAGCTAAAGGGTAGCGCAGCTAGTAAGCAGTCTTCTTGGGTGTTGTTTAAATAGGAAGCAACGCTTTTTGCCCCTGTGGCCATATTTTTATGTGATAGCACAACCCCTTTGGGATTACCGGTACTGCCAGAGGTATAGAGTATTGCGGCCATATCACTATCAATTCGTGGGTGTGGAGCACTGACGTGACCGGATGAGGTGAAATTTGTCCATGAATACACTGAATAGCTTGATTCAGAATAGTTAGATTCAAATTCAGGCTGTTCACCTTCTACAACGACGACAGTCTGTAGCTTAGGGCAGCAGCGTAGTATTTCGCCAAGTGACTGTAAGCGCTGTGTAGAAGTAATGAGTACCTTTACATCACAGTCGTCGAGAATATAGGCAACTTGTTTAGGCTTTAGCAGAGGGTTTACTGGTACAAAAACACCACCTGCATGGGCTGCACCAAATAAGCTGAATACTGTTTGGGGTAGTTTTGGTAGATATGTAGCAATTCTGTCGTCAGGCTCAAGCCCCAGAGCCATAAGCCCATTTGAGACTAAGTCAATCTGGTGTTGTAACTCGGCATAGCTTAATTGATCATCTTTGAACAATAGTGCCACTGAACTGGGCACGTGAGCAGCTTGCTGGCTGATCAATTGGTGGATGAGCTCTGACATAGAAGGTACAGTCCATTATCCCATAATGGTGAATTTGCTTATTTGGGCCGGTTGCCGATTATAGCGATATTTTTTTAATCGACGTAATCTGTTCTGACGAATGGCCCAAGGGGCAGATGAGTGCCCTTACAATAGCTGTCAAAGATAGGCGGCGTGGAGAGATGGGGCTGAGAATAATATAGAGCGAGTCTTTATTGAATATCCCAAAACTGAGTGGCTTTTAGAATAAAGATCATGGGAAAAATTAAAATAATGAGTAAATATATTGTTGTTGGTTTTTTGGTGTGGATGTTGTCAGGAGGGAGTGTATGGGCAGGTTTGCCTGACATCATTGATAAGGTTAGAAGTAGTGTGGTCGGTATTGGGACTGTATACCCAGCTAAGCGCTTGGATGGTTCAACATCACCGCTAACTTTCAAAGGCACTGGGTTTGTGGTGGGTAATGGCAGACAGGTTATAACTAATTACCATGTGATATCAAAGCCGCTGAATGAAAAGAAGCTTGAAAAGCTAGCGGTCTTTAGCGGTAAGGGAAAATCAGCAAAAGTCCATATGGCTAAAATAGTGGCAACGGACCCAGATCATGACCTTGCTTTGCTGGAGTTTACAGGCAGTGCCCTGCCAACTTTGACACTAGGCGATAATAAGTTGATAAGAGAAGGCGAAGAGGAAGGCAACGAGTAATCATCTCGAGCCAACCTCCTTCTAGTTTTGCTGTAATTTTAAGTATTTAGATGCACGAAAAAAACGACGCAGTAAATAGTTAGTGGCCACAAAAATAACCAAACTGATTTTGGCTAGTAAAGTTTAGTCATAAAAAAAGGCCTGCTAAAAAGCAAGCCCTTTGTATGTGGTAGCTAGGGGCGGACTTGAACCGCCGACCCCAGCATTATGAATGCTGTGCTCTAACCAGCTGAGCTACCTAGCCACATTGTTTTCTAATGTTGTTTCTTAACTTAATTGTCCTGTGTATCAAGTTGCCCTTTCACAGGGGCGCGAATTTTCTCGGGTTTGCCCGATTTTGTCAAGGCGTTTTCAGCACATTACTAGTGGCCCATTCAGCTTTTTGAGGTAAATTCGTGGTCTCTGTAATGTGAATCAATCCAGCATTGGGGGAGGGGTTCTCCGGAGGGGAATACCAGGGCCTCTTTGGCCATAGCTTCTGGTTCCTGAGCTTCCTCTCCATAGTGGTAGCGGCCTGATATATGACTATGAAATGGGTCAAAAAGATCTTGAAGTGAGATGATTTCAACGAGGTGGTTTGTGGCCTTCTCTTTTAGATACATAGTGATACTCCCTGAGCGCCTACCTATTTATATAGCACACGATAGATCACCCCGGCATAGTCATCGGAGATATAAATGCTGCCATCGGGTCCCTCTTCTATATCTACAGGGCGCCCTATAATGTGTTGCCCGTTTTGTAGAAAATTGGTGAGGAAGTCCTTGCTCGTGATATTACCGTTCTCACCCCAGTGTAAGGAAATGACCTTGTAACCATCGGGTGTGCTGCGGTTCCAGGAGCCGTGCAATGCTACCAATGCGGTATGTTTATAGTTTTGGTTATGGTCTGGATGACGAAGGAAGTGAATACCCAGGGGTGCATTGTGGGCGCGAAAACCGAAGCTGGGTGAAATACTGTCACCCAATAGAGCACCTTTTCCTTGACCATAGTCGGGGTCCAGTTTGCCAAAACCATTAATATAGGGCCAACCATAGAAGCCATCCTGTTTGATCAGGTTTAGCTCGCAGGGTGGAAAGTCATCACCGAGTAAGTCACGCCCGTTGTCTGTGGCGTAGAGATTGTTATTCCAGGGGGCCCAATCAAACCCCACAGCATTTCGCAATCCAGACGCATAGATATGCCCTTCGCTACCATCGGGTTGAAAGCGCATCATTGTGGCTCTGCGGGGATCTTTTTCTTCACAGACATTACAGCTTGAGCCGCTGGTTAGATAAAGCATACTATCGGGCCCAAATTGTATCGTTTTGGTCCAGTGTCCTTTGCTAGAGGGTATATCTGTAATCAGCCGTTGATATTTACCTTGGGCTTTTCCTGTTTGCCAGTTAACAGCAATACGGCCAACAGCATCTGTTTCTGCGATGTAAAGCCAATGATTATCGCCCTCTTTATAGAGGTCGATTCCATGGGGGCGATTGAGGTTGCTTACCAGAGCGGTAGTTAAATCTGCATGGCCATCCCCGTTAGTATCTTGCAGGAGAAAAACAGTTCCTTTACTTGGGGAGCTAACAAGGAGCCCGCCTGTAGGTGTGATTTTTAGTATTCGAGCCTGGGGAATATTTTCAGCAAAGAGGGTGACCTGAAAATCTTCTGGGGCAATTAAATGATTGATTTGTTGTTGGCTAGGGGAATCTATCCCCCGGCCTGTCAGGGTGTTAAAGAGTGTGCGATAACTACTGATTTCAAATCCGGGAACGGTTTGAGTGGCAATGAAAGCCAGAATGGCCATGGAGATTACAGCAATGGATAAACCAATAATAACTTTAAAGAATCGCATAGCCACATTATAGGCATAACTGCGAGGGTAGAATTAATGATAAATAATTAGGGTCAGTTTTTATTACTGGCCCCTAATATCTGGATATAGTTTTTGGAAGCTATGATGAGTAGAGATTAAACATTAAAGCGGAAGTGGACCACATCGCCATCTTTAACGATGTAATCTTTACCTTCCAAGCGCCACTTTCCAGCATCTTTAGCACCTTGTTCGCCGTTGCCTTCAATAAAGTCATCGTAGGCAACAACTTCGGCACGGATAAAGCCTTTTTCAAAGTCAGTATGGATTTTTCCCGCTGCTTGAGGGGCTGTTGCTCCCAGGGGGATGGTCCAGGCACGAACTTCCTTTACACCAGCGGTAAAGTAAGTATGAAGCCCCAGCAGATTGTAGCCCGCACGAATAACCCGGTTTAACCCTGGTTCTTCCATGCCCATTTCTTCTAGAAATTCGAGGATTTCATCATCATCCAGCTCGGCAATTTCTGCTTCCAGTTTGTTGCAGATAGGCACGACAACGGCATCTTCTTCTTTAGCAATACTCAGTACCGTTTCTAAATAAGGGTTGTTTTCAAAACCCTCTTCATCCACGTTAGCGATATACATGGTGGGTTTTAGCGTTAACAGGTTAAGGGACTTAATGGTCTTTAATTCGTCCTGGTCTAATTCCATCGAGCGTAGTGGTTTGGCTTCATCCAGATGTGGTAAGATTTTTTCCAGTACCACTTTTAATGCCATGGCTTCTTTGTCTTGGCCTTTGGCAGCTTTCGCAGCTCGTTGTAGTGCTTTTTCTACGGTTTCCAGGTCAGCTAATGCCAGTTCGGTGTTAATTACATCTATATCAGCTGTTGGATCAATTTTTCCTTCCACATGAACAACATTTTCATCATCAAAGCAGCGAACAACGTGTGCAATGGCATCGGTTTCACGAATATTGGCAAGGAATTGATTGCCCAGCCCTTCACCTTTAGATGCACCAGCAACCAAGCCCGCAATATCAACAAATTCCATTGTTGTCGCCATTACCCGCTCGGGGTTAACTATCTCAGCCAGTTTGTCTTGGCGCGGGTCAGGAATGGGTACAATGCCAGTGTTCGGTTCAATGGTGCAGAAAGGGAAGTTCGCTGCATCAATGCCTGCTTTGGTTAGTGCATTAAATAACGTGGATTTGCCTACATTGGGAAGGCCGACAATACCGCAGTTAAAACCCATTACTTATTCTCTCGAGTGTTGGTGCATATGGCTTTGATCAAATGCTTTGAATTCAGCCGCACAAATTAATAGTTGGTTGCTGCCAGAAAGTGTTACTGGGAGTGTAATTCTTTCATGGCATTGTTCCACTGTCCTGCTGCTGCCATAGGCATCACACGAAGGGCATCATCAATACTTTGGTTTATCAGTTGCTGCTCACTTTGGGGCGCTTTACGCAAAACAAAGTTCACAACTTCCGATGAACTACCTGGGTGGCCAATTCCGATGCGTAGTCGTGCAAAATTTCGGTTGTTACCTAATGATTGAATCGTATCTCTGAGACCATTATGCCCACCATGTCCGCCGCCTAGTTTAAGACGTGCAACCCCTGGACTTAGATCAAGCTCATCATGGGCGATTAAAATAGCTTCTGGAGGGATTTGGTAGAAACCGGCCATAGCGGCAACGGCTTTGCCACTACGGTTCATATAAGTATCGGGTACCAATAACCGTACATCATGATTATCGAGGGTTACTCTACCTGTAGCACCAAAAAATTTAGCTTCTGGTTTTAGGGTAACACCGCAATATTCTGACAAGGCTAAAACGAAATCAGCCCCGGCATTGTGACGGGTTTGTTCATATTGTTGGCCGGGGTTTCCCAGACCAACAATGAGTTGAACAGGTGTGTCCAATGTCAGGGCCTCTTTTTCTAGACTTTTAAGCTAAATACTTAAAATTACAGCAAAACTAGAAGGAGGTTGGCTCGAGATGATTACTCGTTGCCTTCCTCTTCGCCTTCGCTTTCACCTTCAGCTTCTGGAGCTTCAACTTCGTCAGTTTCTTCAACAACAGCTTTGGGCTTGTTCACAGTAAAGATAGGTAAATCATGCTCTTCACCGTGGCTTAGGCCAACGCTCTCAACACCTTTTGGAAGGTTAATGTCTGAAATGTGCAGGATTTGGCCAATTTCTACTTCAGCAACATCCACTTCAATGTATTCAGGCAAGTCAGCAGGCAAACAGGAAATATCCAGCTCAGTCATACTACGGGAGATGTTACCACCACCCATCTTAACGCCCACACAGGTGTCTTCATTGATAAAGTGAAGGGGCACTTTAGTGTGAAGTTTTTGAGTTTTGCTGACACGAAGAAAATCCACATGCAGGATCACCGGCTTGGCTGGGTGGCGCTGAACATCCTTCAGGATCACATCTTCAGTTTTACCATCAACATCTAAGGTAATGATGTGTGAGTAAAATGCTTCGTTATCCAGTGCATGCTCAAGTGTATTGTGAGTAAGACTGATATTTTGTGGATTTTTTTTCCCGCCATAGATGATGGCTGGAACTTCGTTGGCCAAACGACGCAGGCGGCGGCTCGCACCTTTCCCCATGTCGTTACGGGCCTTAGCATTCAATTTAAAATCATTGGACATTGCCGTGACTCCTAGGTTATTTTTCAAACCATTCTGTTATTTCCAAACCAATCCGCGACCAGAATTGATTGGCAAGTTTTAAATAGCTCTATAAATCGTTGGTACACAAAAAAGATGTACAAATTAGAGCAGTTAGTTATCCAGATGTAATGTTTATGATAAACCGATTGGAAAAAAGGCCTATTGGAACTAGAACCTTTTAAAACAAGGGCTTCTTAGTCAAACATTGCACTGATGGATTCTTCGTTACTGACACGGCGCATTGCCTCTGCCAGCATTTGGCCCAGACTTAGGACCCTAATATATTTGCTGTTTTTTGCAGCTTCGCTTAGTGGAATACTGTTGGTAACAACCATGGTGTCCAAAGCGGATTTCTCAATATTTTCAATGGCTTTACCGGAAAGAACAGGGTGGGTGCAGTAGGCAACCACTTTTTCAGCGCCACGCTCTTTAAGGGCATCAGCAGCTTTACAGAGTGTTCCTGCGGTATCCACAATGTCATCCATTAGGATACAAGTCCGTCCTTCTACATCACCAATTAAATTCATGACTTCGATTTGATTGGCTTCAGGGCGACGCTTATCAATAATGGCTAATTCAGTATTTAATTGTTTTGCCATGGCTCGAGCACGAACCACACCGCCAATATCGGGTGATACTACTGTTGGGTTTTGGTAGTTTTGACGTTCTACATCGCTCAAAAGTACTGGCAGGCCATAAACATTGTCTACGGCACAATCAAAGAACCCCTGAATTTGTTCAGCGTGTAAATCAACGGTCATTACGCGATCGACGCCAACATTGGTGATCATATCAGCGACCACTTTGGCACTAATAGGGACTCGAATGGAGCGAACGCGACGGTCTTGCCTGGCATAACCAAAGTAGGGAACAACAGCCGTGATACGACCGGCAGAGGCACGACGTAATGCGTCGACCATTAATATCAGTTCCATCAGGTTTTTATGGGTTGGTTCGCAGGTAGGCTGCACCACGAAAACATCGCGGCCACGGACATTTTCACAAATTTCTACATTGATCTCACCATCTGAGAACTGTGATACCACAGCGTTGCCCAGAGGAAGACCTAGAAATTGAGTGATTTCTCTTGAGAGCTCCAGGTTGGCATTCCCGGAGAAAACCATCAAATTTGCCACGGCTTATTTCCTGATCAAGAAGTAATATTACTTTGGCGTCCCAAAGAAATATGGCTGGGGTGGGAGGATTCGAACCTCCGAGTGGCGGCATCAAAAGCCGCTGCCTTAACCGCTTGGCCACACCCCAGTAAATTGTTTAAGACGGTAGTTCAGTTAATAGCAAAGAGTGATTAACGCCTCTTGCTACAAAGCCAGTCCAAGGTGCCGGTATTTGCTCATAGACTGATTGTGCATCAGTTTCTGAATCAAATTTGGCAAACAGGCAGGCCCCTGTACCCGTCAATCGAGCTTCAGTGAATTGGGCCAGCCATTGGCGGGCATTTTTCACTTCTGGATAAAGGGCTTCAACCACTGATTGACAGTCGTTTTTGCCACCCTGCTCGAGAAAGGCGCGTATTTTGATAGGATGAGAGTTCCTTGTCAAACCCTGATGTGCAAAAACTTTTGCTGTGGAGACATGGGCATTTGGCACAAGGACCAGATACCAGTGATTTGGCATTTCTACCGGGGTCAGGTGTTCACCGATTCCTTCGGCCCATGCGGTTTGCCCAAGGATAAAAACTGGGACATCAGCACCAAGCTGAATGCCAATTTTCATTAATGTTTTTTCAGGTAAGTTCAATTGCCATAGTTTGTTTAAACCAAGCAGTGTTGTTGCTGCATTACTGCTGCCGCCGCCTAAGCCGCCGCCCATAGGTAGGCGTTTTTCCAGCCGAATATTTGCACCAAGGGAACAGCCACTGTGTTGTTGCAGTATTTGTGCTGCTTGGTAAATGAGATTTTGGTCAGTGGGTAATCCGGGAATAGAAGGGCTGAGCTCAATTTTTCCGGTTGTGTTGGTGCTAAACTCTATTCGGTCACCATAATCGAGCAGCTGAAACAGAGTTTGTAAATTATGGTAGCCGTCTTCACGCTTTCCCGTGATGTGTAGGAATAAATTCAGCTTTGCCGGGGAGAACAATGATAGTGTCATTATTGTGCAGATTCTTTTGGCTGCCAGCTTTTTATAATGAGGGTGAAATAATAATCACCTTTTTGTCCTTTTATTTTTCCAGGTAATATCCAGCCTCCTTTTGGGTGGCCGTTAGCAATTTTCTGGTAATTAGAAAATTGCAGTGTCCAATTGGATTGTTCTAAAACTGCTAAAGTACCATCTAAATTGTGGTTTGATACCTGCTGGGGAGTGTTTGGTGCAGGAATACCTCTTGCCCAAAACTGTAATTGCTCTACTGGCCATTGCCAGCCAAAGAGCTGTTCCGTGAGTGCGGCAGGGGACGAAGCGACAACTGGGTCATGGCCTGCACGCTGTAACTGGGCTGATTGTTGGGTGCCAGTAATGCGAGTTGTACCTGTACCAAAAGGCCCATTAAGGGTGACATTAAAATCTTCCCGATTTTGATGCCAGTTTAACCAAGCACTGCCACCATCATTGCTATCACGGTAGCCGAGCTTGCCTTCCAATTGCCATTGGTCGAGCTCACTGAGATTGGCAACATGCTGTTGCCAGTTGGTGATACCAGTGTTGGGTTTTTGGGAGGTAAAACTACAGGCGCTAAGGTAAGTGCCAACAAGTATTATCAGTATTTGTGGAATAATTCGTGAAATAAATCGGTACATCTATTGGCCGGTTATCCCGTTAGTAAGGCGTTCCATAGTTTCCAGAATAGTGCTGTTGTCTGGGTCATTTGCCAGCACTTTTTTCCATATGGACATAGCCTCATCATGCTGGCCGGTTACCCATAAAACTTCACCCAAATGGGCGGCAACTTCTGGGTCTGGCAGTTTGGATAATGCATCACGGAGATACTTTATGGCTTCGTCGTATTTTCCTAATCGATAAGAAACCCAGCCGAGGCTGTCGATTGTGGCTGGATCGCCTGGATTTAATTCCAAAGCTCTCAAAATGAGTTTATGTGCTTCTTCATAACGATCAGTATGTACTGTGAGTGTGTATCCCAGGGCATTTAACGCCATGGCATTGTTGGCATCCTGCTGCAGAATAGCTCGCAGATCCTGTTCGGAGCGCGCAAAATCATTTTGCCGTTCACTTAATAATGAGCGTGTATAAAGCAATTGAATATTATTAGGCTCCCGAAGAATGGCCTTGCTTAGCATATCGTATGCTTCACGTAATAATTGCTGTTCGGCCAATAGTTCTGACTCTATTTGGTAGAGTGCCGAAGCTTGCTGTGGGTGATCTAGTCGTAGTTTTTGCAGATATAGCCGGGCATCATCTAATTGGTCGTGGTTGGTCATAAATCGACTCAAACGTACTGCTGCAGGAAGAAACTTTGACCCAGAGTGTACTTGGCGGTAGTGAACCAGAACTGCTTCAATATTGTTATTTTCTTCTGCGAGTAGGCCTAGTTCATAGTGTGCCGCATAGGCGGTTCTGGGGTACCTTGTTAGCTGAGTAAATAATTCAACGGCTTCATCATGTTTTTTCAAGCCTTTACTTGCCAATGCTAGTGAGTAAATGAGCTCTGGGTCGTTTGGGTATTGCTGGGAAAGAATAGAAAGCTGTTGATGGGCACCTTCAAGATCACTATCAGCTAAAAAGCGGGCATATTGTAGGCGCATACGTTTATTGTTGGGTGCATTAACGAGCGACTGCTCTAAAAAAGCTGAAGCTTTTGCTTTTTTACCTGACTGATATAACAACTGAGCCTTGAGCATGATTGCAGGTTGCATGCTGTCATCTAGGGTCAGTAATTTGGTCACTGTCTTTAAAGCTTCAGGTAATAGTTTTTGTTGCCTTTGTAGCATTGCCTTTGTGAGCTGCAAAAAAGTATTTTCAGGCAATTGTGCTTCGAGTTTTGGGTATAGCTTGAGCAGCGCGTCTCTTTGTTCTTTGTTTGCTCTGTTTGCTGATACCACAAGGTTCATCAGTGGCTCATTGTGCCCTCGATCTAAAGCAAACTGTGCATGCTCTAAGGCTTCTTCATAGCGGTTATAGTGGCTTAATGACATGGCTGCCAAACTATTTGCGTCGAGGCTTTCAGGTTCTATATCTACCCACAACTGAGACATTTCCAGCAGCACTGGCCTGTTTTCTGTATAGGCAGCTATTTGTGCTGCTCTCGATACCACGCCGGGGTCTCGAGTCATTCTTGCCTGTGTCAGGTATTTTTGTAAGGCAATGTCAAAGTTGCTACGTATGCCTGCTAGTTCTCCCACTAACAAATCGTAGAGTGTTTCTGTCTCAAATGGCCGGATAGGATATTCCGGCTTTTCGGGGGGTGTTTCAAATTTAGGCTCGGGGTGTGCTTTAGCAGAAGGTAGAGGTTGTTTTGGTTGAGCTGTTGTTTCAGGGGCTGCTGCATAGGCTCCCGGCACCTGATCAATAGTCTGATTGGCACACCCGTAACTTAGTAAAATTGATAGCGCTAATATCAGCAGTGATGAGCGGGTTTTGTTTCTCATAGTTGTACTTAATCGTAGCGCTTAACTTAAATAGTTGAATTTAGTCATTCTATTCTTTCATCAAACATCACTATTGTTCATTCGTTTTTAGTAAGCGATGTTAATACTGACATTGTAGCTAAATACTCTGACAATAACGAAAGAAGACGATTCCATTTTTCTTTTTAGGCGCTCCTAGGTAGCAAGGGCATAAGTATGTTTATTTTTTGGCAATTCTAATGAGGTGTTCTCAATATTGATCTGAAATGTTGATTCAATACTGCTTGTCTTTAAAGGCCTAGAATCGGACAATTGCGTGTTCATCATCCCATACCTAATTTAATGACCATTTTTGCTCTTGGAATCAATCACCGCACCGCATCTCTCGATATTCGGGAGAAGGTAGCCTTTGCGCCAGAGCAAATGAAAGAAGCAATTCAGCATGCCAGTGAATTAGCTGAGGTAGATGAATTAGCCATACTGTCTACTTGTAACCGGACTGAGATCTATGGGGTAAGTGCTGATTTAGACGGTGGTACTCCAGGAAAAGTACTGGACTGGCTGGCGGAATATCATAGTTTATCGCGATTGGCCTTAGATGATTGCTGTTACATCTACCAGCATGAAGATGCCGCACGGCATATGATGAAAGTTGCCAGTGGCCTTGATTCTATGATTTTGGGTGAGCCGCAAATATTAGGGCAGTTAAAATCTGCCTACGCTGTTGCAAGAGAGGCGGGGAAAGTCTCAACCCATTTGAATCAATTGTTTCAGCAAGCATTTTCCATTGCCAAGCGTGTACGTACAGAAACAGCCATTGGTCAGAATCCAGTATCCGTCGCCTATGCTGCGGTAAGTTTGTCCCAGCAAATTTTTTCTGACTTGCGGGAAGTGAATGCATTATTAATTGGTGCCGGCGAGACTATTGAATTGGTAGCAAGGCATTTACTTGATAAACAAGTGGGTAGTATCACCGTAGCTAATAGGACGTTAAGTAGAGCACAGGACCTTGCCCAGCAGTTTGGGGCCCAAGCTATTTTATTGTCAGAAATTCCAGAATTTCTTCATGGTGCGGACATGGTGATTTCCTCCACTGCCAGTCAACTTCCAATTCTGGGAAAAGGAGCGGTGGAATCGGCGCTGAAACAGCGCAAACACAAGCCTGTCTTTATGGTGGATATTGCCGTTCCTCGTGATATCGAGCCGGAAGTGTCTAAGTTAGAGGATGTCTACCTTTATACCGTTGATGACCTTCAGGAAGTCATTCTAGAAAATATGCGTTCCCGGGAACATGCGGCCAATAAAGCAGAGGAAATTGTTGAGGCCGGTGTCAGTGCCTGGCAAAGCCAGCTTCAGGCGTTGGATGTAGTGGATACAATTCGTGCTTTTCGCAGTAGTGTGGAAGAAACGCGAGATCTAGAACTTGAAAAGTCGATGGTCTCCCTACGATCTGGGCAGGACCCTGAGCAGGTACTAAAAAGCCTAGCAAGGAATTTAACGAACAAATTGATGCATTCTCCCACCACTGCACTTAAGCAGGCGGGGGAAGAAGGGCGCACAGAGCATATTGATATTGCCCATGATCTATTCGGGTTAAAAAAGCAGGAAGGCTCTGGTCCAGATTCAGAACAGTAATGGCTCAGTATTAATAGCTGACTCAAACATATAAAAAGTACGAATAAGAAGTACGAAAGGAAATTAATGAAAGCCTCTATTTTGGAAAAACTGCAAAACATTACTGATCGTCATGAAGAGGTCGGCGCGCTCTTGAGTGACCCGGATGTGATTGGCGATCAGAATCGTTTTCGCGACCTGTCAAAAGAGTATGCTGAATTGGAACCGGTGGTGAAAACCTATGCCGATTATTCACAGGTACAAGAAAATATTTCCGAGGCAAAATCATTACTGAAAGATGCCGATGCGGATATGCGTGATATGGCTCAGGAAGAGCTAAAGGCAGGTGAGGAAGAGCTGGCTGGTATTGAGGTGGACTTACAAAAGCTGCTACTACCGAAAGATCCCAACGATGAAAAAAATGTCTTTCTGGAAATCCGTGCCGGTACTGGTGGCGATGAGGCGGCAATTTTTTCTGGCGATTTATTCCGTATGTACTGCAAATATGCAGAAAGTAAACGTTGGAAAGTAGAAGTTCTAAGTGAAAGCCTTGGCGATCACGGTGGCTATAAAGAAATTATCAGCCAGATCATTGGCCAGGGTGTGTACTCCAAGCTCAAATTTGAATCCGGTGCTCACCGAGTGCAGCGTGTTCCCGAAACAGAATCCCAGGGCCGAGTTCATACATCTGCTTGTACCGTTGCCATTATGCCTGCAGCAGATGAAGTGGATGATATTGATATCAATAAGGGAGACCTTCGTATTGATACTTTTCGTGCTTCCGGTGCCGGTGGTCAGCACGTTAACAAAACTGATTCAGCCATTCGTATTACCCACCTGCCAACGGGAATGGTGGTGGAATGCCAGGACGAGCGCTCCCAGCATAAGAACAAAGCACGAGCTATGAGCTTGTTGTCTGCCCGCTTGAAAAACGCCCAAGAGGAAGTTGCAGCTCAAAGTATTGCTGAAGAACGTCGTTCTTTGGTGGGTAGCGGCGACCGTTCCGAGCGAATCCGCACCTATAATTATTCTCAGGGTCGGGTGACAGATCACCGTATTAACTTAACCCTTTATAAGCTGGGCGAAGTAATGGAAGGGCAGTTAGATGAAGTAGTTCAGCCGTTGATCAATGAGCATCAGGCTGATCAGTTGGCTGACCTGTCTTCCTAAATTTCATACCTATCTATTCTATGTCTATACTCTCGCCTTATATCTCCACTCCTTTAACTATTTCAGCACTGCTTAAAAAAAGTGCTGAATTATCTACAGTGGGCGATACACCAAGGCTGGATGTAGAAGTCTTGCTGAGTCACATTTTGGATGAAGACCGGTCCTTCCTCTATACCTGGCCCGAGTATCAACTTAACGAACAGCAGCAACAGTGTTTCGATAACTATTTTGAGCGTCGATCCAAGGGTGAGCCAGTGGCACATATCATCGGTCAGCGAGAGTTCTGGTCATTGCCTTTTAAGGTGACACCCGCAACTTTAATACCGCGGCCTGAAACGGAACTGCTTGTTGAGTTAGCACTTGGTCTACCAATGGATGATGGTGCTGAGGTCCTAGACTTGGGCACCGGTACTGGGGCCATCGCCTTGGCCCTAGCCAGTGAAAAAAATCATTGGCAGATTACCGCCGTGGATGCGGTACCCGCCGCTGTGCAATTGGCTGAGGAAAACCGTCAACAACTGAAGAGCCTGCTAAATAAAGGGTTTGCCAATGTACAGGTTTTTCAGAGCGATTGGTTTGCTGAACTAAAAGACCAACTCTTTGATGTGATTGTCAGTAATCCCCCGTATATCTGTGAGGGGGATCAGCATTTGAAACAAGGGGATGTCCGGTTTGAGCCTCTTTCTGCATTGGTGGCTGATGAACAAGGGCTATCTGATCTACAAGCCATTATTAATGGCGCTCAAATATATTTAAAGCCTAATGGTTGGTTGTTGTTAGAGCATGGGTTTGATCAGGGGGCTGTTGTACAAGAGATGATGCACAATGCGGGCTATGAGAGTGTAGCTACACATACTGACCTTGCTGGTAAAGATCGGGTCAGCTTGTGTTGTAAGAGCAGCTGATTCTAGATGGTTTTTTATTTAAGCGATCTGTATTGTCCACCATGAAAAATTAATGGCGATATGGCTTGACTGGAAAAATCTAAGACCCGGCCAATTATAATAGTGTGGTCTCCACCAGAATAGCGATGTTCAATTTCACACTGGAATTGGCAGGGGCTGCTGTCTAGTAAGGGCAGGCCATTTAATCCTGCGTGCCACTCGACGTGTTCAAATTTGTCATCGGCAGGGCTGGCAAACAGTTGTGAAGTTTCTTCTTGTTCCGTTGTCAAAATATTCACAGCAAAGTGGCTGGTTTTCTGAAATAAATCAAACAATCTGGATTCACGGCCAACACACCAGGAGACCAGGGGTGGTTCCAGAGAAACAGAAGAAAAGCTATTCGCCGTCATCCCTTGTGGCTCGCCATTTTCATTCACTGCTGTTATCACCGTAATGCCTGTTGCAAAATTACCCAGGGCGTTTCGTAGAGCACGGATATGTTCTTCTGTCATTGTTATGTTCTCGTGGGTAAATCTTCTGGGTTCAATGGACTGGGCTATGTATGACCAGACGTCAAGGCGGCGTTAGGGTACCTTAACCGTAGATAGTTTCAAAATATGGCTCTTTTGCTATTTTTAACTGGGGGTCTGTTCTTGAAAAGAATGGGTTTCATAACGCCATGCTTTGAGCTTGTCGGACCAAAAATCTGCCGCCAGATCTGCTTTGAGCTTCAGTTGCGTGAGGAAGTCGGCTTTATCGGGTAGATTGCCCCAGACACTGGGCAGAAAGGTCGAGCGATGCGCTCCCACTTCAATAATCAATCCATCCTTTCCTGGGGCCAGTTGTTCCAACAATTCATGTTCATTGGCAAATGACATGGGGGTGGGGGTGCTTAAAACCGAGATTTCTATATGTAACTCTGGTTCTTCATCTAATGCCACAGGTGGGAAGCGGGGGTCGTCAAAAGCTGATGCTATGGCATGGTGAACCACATCCATGACCAGCGGTTCACTGGCTTGAGTTGCACCGATACAACCGCGTAGCTTGCCTTTTTTTCTCAGCGTGACAAAGCTGGCCGCTTGCTGCTGTAGGGCGGGGCTAAAGGCTGTTTCATCAATGCGGAGATCGCGTTGAAATAAAAGACGGATGCGTATACTTTCACGTGCCAGTGACAATAATTCTTTTTGATCTTCAGCTGATAGTTCTATAAATGCTGGTTCAGTTGAAGGAGTTTTAATAGACGGCATAGGCTCCATACCCTACAACTTTATTCTTATCGACTCCAAGAGCTTCAACTGAGTCTCCAGAGTTTCTCAAGTCCAGTGTTTTAATTGACATTCCTTTTTCACAAGTAAGTTTCAATAAGCCGTTGATCCCTTTATGTCCACAGGCTTGTTTGTCGTTGATATTGTCAGCAAAGCTTTCAATCATAGCCGTGGTATTTTGATCGATACGTCGTGCCTCCAGATAGCTGTGATAATGACTAAGGTCAGAGCTAACGATAATCAGCGTTTCATTTCCACCCCACACAGTGCGCAAAACCTCTGCTACTTGATGACTGCTGGCACTGCCAATCACTAATGGTAGCACCATAAAGTCATCTAGTGTGGTTTGTAAAAAGGGGAGTTGTACCTCCAGGCTATGCTCAAATTGGTGAGGTAAGTCATCTACAGTGATTAGAGACTGTTTTACCAGTTTGTCTATGCCTTCACGATCAATAGGAATATCACCTAGTGGTGTGCGAAAGAAGCTGGATGTTGGTGCTGCCAGCCCTGTCAATGGAACGCGATGAGAGGGCCCCAGCAAAATGACCTTTGACAGGCGTTGTGCAACTGGTACCAGCAATTGGTAGGCACTTGCGGCAATGGGGCCGGAGTAAACATAGCCTGCATGGGGAACAATCAGTGCCTTTGGTACGACTGTCTCCTTATCGCTAGAAGAGTTTGCATTAGACAAAAAGTGGTCTAGCTGCCTATGAAGTAGCTCTGGATCATCCGGGTAAAACATACCCGCTACAGCGGGTTCTCTCACTAACATTTAAACCTCATGTAATCTTGTGTGGTCTATAATTATATAGTGCTTAGATACGAAATTTAAAAGAGAGGTCTTCCATGGCGGAATCACCATATCCAACTAGTTTCCCAACAAAATATTGGCATCAGCTCGATGATGGACGTGTACAGTGTGATGTCTGCCCCCGTGAGTGTAAGCTTCATAGGGGGCAGCGTGGACTCTGTTATGTGCGTGGGTGCGAGAACGATGAAATTGTTCTCTATAGCTATGGTCGTTCCAGCGGATTTTGCATTGATCCTATAGAGAAAAAGCCTTTAAACCACTTTTATCCCGGTAGTTCAGTACTGTCTTTTGGCACAGCAGGCTGTAATTTAGCCTGCAAATTTTGTCAGAACTGGGATATGAGTAAATCCAGAGAAATGGATACTCTGGCAGATGCTGCCATGCCTGAACAGTTGGCGGAAACAGCGCAGGAGTTGGGTTGTAAAAGTATCGCTTTTACCTATAACGACCCAGTAATTTTTTTGGAGTATGCAGTCGATGTGGCAAAGGCCTGTCGTGAGCGAGAGATCAATACTGTGGCCGTGAGTGCTGGCTATATTCATGAAAAACCCCGCCAAGAATTTTTCAAGTACATGGATGCTGCAAATATTGACCTAAAAGGATTTACAGACATCTTTTACAAAAAAATCTGCGGGGGTGATTTACAGAATGTGTTGGAAACTATTCAGTACATTGCACATGAAACCGATGTTTGGATGGAGCTGACCACATTGCTGATCCCAGGCCACAATGACTCGGATGATGAGCTGAGCGCGATGACCTCATGGGTAGTGGAGAATGTTGGGCCAGATATCCCCATGCATTTCACCGCATTTCATCCGGACTGGAAAATGATGGATACACCGGCAACACCCCCTGAAACATTAACCAGGGCCCGACACATTGCATTACAAAACGGTGTTCATTATGCCTATACCGGTAATGTACATGATAAGGCTGGAGGCAGTACCTTTTGCCCAAATTGCCAGGAAATGGTGATAGAACGGGATTGGTATCGGCTGGGTTTTTGGGGGCTAACAGAGAAGGGCTGTTGTCACGCCTGTGGCACAACTATTGCCGGACTCTTTGACACCAAGCCGGGAGTCTGGGGGGCAAAGCGGGTTCCGGTTCGCTTATTATCTGGTGTTTAATTTAAAAAGTATTCTTAAACTTTTTGCTTACATAGAGTCTAAGCAGTTGATGGCTAATTGAATGGTCAGAATTAAAACACCAAGTCATACAATAAAAATAAGGTTTTTATTATGAGTTCGCTTCTTTGTCGATGGTATCAAAGCATGCTTGGTTGCTTGCGTTGTTTTGAAGGTATTGCTCCCCTGTTACTGAGAATTTTCCTTGCTCCTATTTTAATTAAGGCAGGTTATGGTAAATTGCAGTTAGGCGCAGAAAATGTGGGCTTTTTTGATCGATTAATGGCTGACCCTAATGTTGTAGCCTGGTTTGGTAACCCTGGTTGGGGACTAGGGCTACCCATGCCTGATTTACTGGCCGCGTTAGCTGGTTGGACAGAATTTCTTGGAGGCTGGTTGCTGTTGTTTGGTTTGTTAACACGCCTTATTAGTATTCCTCTGATGTTAACGATGATTGTTGCTGCAGCTACCGCTCATTGGAGTAATGGTTGGCATGCACTGCCGGAAGCTAAACTAACGGTGCCCTGGGAATGGCGAGCAGATTTAATCGAGGAAGGATTGGATCGTAAAAGTCGTGCTGTTTCTATCCTTAAAGAGCATGGCAATTATGATTACCTGACTTCCGCGGGCTCCTTTACGGTACTAAAGAATGGCATTGAATTTTCGGCTACCTATTTTATTATGCTGTTGAGTTTGTTGTTTACGGGTGGAGGGCGCTTTACTAGCCTGGATTATTGGTTATGCCGTTCCTGTTCACGAAAAGAATGACAACTTTGCAATGACAACTTTATTCTCTTGATTTCCCTGTTATAAACCCTCTATGACGAGAGAATTTAGCAAACCCATCTCTGTAGTGATCCCGTGCTATAATGGATACCCTTCCAGCCCAAAGGTCTGTTTTATAGAGCAGGCCAACCTTCTTTTTAAATAGGTACTAGTTGGTCAATAGGCTCTATCAACAGATGTTAGAGTATTCATGTGTTATCAACCCATCAGCAATCTTCCATCGGCAATTTTATGAGTGAACAGAACAGTCCGAACTCTGGACAAACCCCTAAGGAAAACCAGCAAAAACAATCAGGGCGTCGTGGGCGTCATTCTCGTGGTGGGGGCGAGAAAAAATCAACGGCTGAATGGGATCTATCCCAATTTGAAGTTGAGGCCGTTGAAGGCAAAACACGCTTCCATGATTTGGATTTGCCACTGACGCTAATGCATGGCATTGCAGACCTTGGTTTTAAATACTGTTCACCCATTCAAGCGCAATCATTACCCTACACATTGCGTGCTCATGATGTGGTTGGTAAGGCCCAGACGGGAACAGGGAAAACAGCAGCATTTCTGGTGACAATTATCACTGAATTTTTGAATAACCCGGTAGATGATGAACACTATGCCGGTGAAACTAGGTCACTGATTATTGCACCGACACGTGAGTTGGTGATGCAAATAGCCGATGATGCTCGAGCGTTATGTAAATATACCGGGTTAAAGGTTCATACCCTTGTTGGTGGTATGGACTACGATAAACAAAAGCGTCATTTGCAAGAAAGTCTCTGCGATATTTTAGTGGCGACCCCAGGCCGTTTACTAGACTTTGCCGGTAGTCGAGATGTCTATTTGGATCGCACTGAAATTTTGGTGTTAGATGAAGCAGACAGAATGTTGGACATGGGTTTTATCCCTCAAGTGCGACGTATTGTCCGTTTGACACCACATCGCGAAAGTCGTCAAACCCTGTTTTTCTCAGCAACGTTTACCCCAGAAGTCATGAACCTGGCTGATCAGTGGACAATAGATCCTTCTCATGTGGAAATTGAACCAGAGAGTGTTGCCACGGATACGGTGGATCAAAAGGTATTTATCACTTCGGCTGAAGAGAAATTTAGTTTGCTCTATAACATCATTAATCAAGATGATGTAGAAAGTGTGATTGTTTTTGCTAACCGTCGCGATCAGTGCCGTCGGTTACAAGAAAAGCTTAGAAAGAAAGGTTTTGCCGTGGGATTACTCTCAGGTGATGTGCCTCAAGGCAAGCGCGTGCGAACCCTTGAAGATTTTAAATCCGGTAAATTAAAAGTACTGGTGGCCACCGATGTGGCAGGCCGAGGCATTCATATTGATGGTATTAGCCATGTGGTGAATTACACCTTACCGGAAGAATCTGAGGACTACGTTCATCGCATTGGCCGAACGGGTCGTGCGGGAAAAAGTGGTACGTCTATTAGTTTTGCCTGTGAAGATGATGCGTTCCTATTAGAGCCGATTCAGGAGCTATTAGGTAAAAAACTCACTTGTGAGTTGCCCGACGAATCACTTTTACAAAAATAATACATTTAACTTTTAAGTATTAACTTTAAGATTGTTCTGGCGCTTTTCCCTGGGGCTATTTTTCTTGGAGTTTTTCCTTTTCTAGCTTTTGTTCTTCAAACTCTTTCTTTTGAAGAAGAGGCATGCGCTCGATCCAGAATGCTGTAGCACCAATCACCGATGCTGGCATAGTAAACAGGTTTAAAATAGGAATGGTTGTGGCAATTAATACACAGCCGCCAAAACTTAAAGATATCAGCCGGCGCTCTCGTAACTCACCTATCAGTTTGTAAAACCCTATTTGATTATTGTCAGCCGGGTAATCAATATACTGTAGTGCCAGCGACCAGGCCCCCCAGAAAAACACAATGACTGGGGCCAACAAATTAAGTACGGGTATAAAAGACAGGATCAATGTGAGGATTAATATACCAATAATCCTGGGTAAAAAGTACCCCAATTTTATTATTTCTCTTGCTACAGACCGCCCCGCTAACGCTAAAATTTCTTTTTTCGTCATAGGGTTGGATGGTTTTTTATCATTCAGGACTTCTTCTACGCGTTCAGAGAGCGGGCCATAAAACGGCGACGCCAGAATATTGCCAATAATTGCAAAACTGTAGCCATAAACTAGCAGCAAAAAGCCACCAAAAAGCACCCAAAAAAGCCAGGCAATAAAATCTAGCCATCCGGGGACTTTCGCAATTAACCAGCCGAGTACACCATCAAATTGCGCAATAGCGAACCATGTTAAAAAAACAAATAACACTAGGTTTATTAGCATCGGTGCAATGACGAACCAACGAATTCTGGGATGGTTAAGTAATCGAAGCCCCTGTAATAAATATTTGGGACCACTCTGAAGCGGTTTTGTCATTGGGTGTCCTTGTGTTCCTGTTTTATTCGATTGCTTTATTAACTGGTTTCTTCAACGGGATATATTCAGCTTGTTACATTGAAGCAATGTCAGTTTAGGATCAATTAAGTAAATAATGCTATTGTAAGATTGTCGTTTTAATATCTACAGCCTAGAAATGTAATGATTAGGTAAGTGGTGGGTCATCATAAAAGGAGAGTAGCAGTGAAAACATTGTTTAAGATTGTTGCAGGATTGGCGATAGTGCTAATCATTGTATTGGTTATCGGGGTTCTCAACCTTGATAAAGGAATAAAAGCTATTGTTGAGACAGTTGGCCCTGAGCTGACTCAATCCAGTGTGACACTTGATGATGTTGACCTGTCTTTAACATCCGGAGAAGGGAGCTTAAAGGGGCTTGTTGTAGGAAATCCTTCAGGATTTAAAACCCCTAATGCCTTTTCTTTGGGTGAAATTGCCCTGGCAATCGACCCCGAATCAGTCACTTCCGATACCATTGTGATCAAAAGCATTCGGATTATTGCACCAGAAATTACTTATGAGTCCGCTAAGGGTACGACTAACCTTGATCAGCTCCAGAAAAATGTTGAAAAGGCTGTAGGTTCAGGTGGTTCTTCAGCGGCAGCAAGTGATGATGCATCCACTGATAGTGGTGCTGAGAAGAAGTTGATTATCAAAGATTTAAAAATATCTGATGGGAAAATCAACTACAGCAATGCATTGTTGGGTGATAAGCCGATCAGTTTGCCGCTGCCTCCCATTCAGCTCACGGGTATTGGTGAAAGCTCTGGTGGTGCGAGCTCAGCAGAAGTGGTAAAGCAAATTCTTGCTGCTATCAATAAAAATGCTGCTAGTGCTGTTACTAATTCCGGCGCACTGAAAGATGTTGGCAATAAAGTAAAAGAGCAAGCTAAAGAAAAAGTGCAGGAAAAACTGGAAGGCCTAAAAGGACTATTAAACCGTTAATGGCTATTTAGCTATTTGGTCAGACTAGAACGTAGCTTGTAGTACAAGTATTAAGTAACCTCTTAATTCAGGGGTTCCTTTAAAGGTATGACAGGGCATTAGATAACTAGCTTTAAGTACGTAAACTAGCATCTAATGCCCTGTCTTACGTTGTCCCTTTTTTTAATCAGTATTGTTAATTAACGATTCATACCCACAAAGATTTTATGGCTTGTCGTAGCTGGGACTGTTATAGTTGCAAGCTCGAGGTGCCCTTCGGTCGGCACCCCTTTTACCCTAAGTAGTGTTCTCGGTCGTTTCTACTCGATATTTACCAGACGCCTTATTTAATGGTTATCAGTCCAAGACCGTACCTGTGACAAATGCGCAGGGCAGGCTGATACCGGAGTTTTACCCTTTATGTTATTTACTGAACTCGGCCTTTCGGCCGATATACTTCGCGCTGTGTCTGAACAAGGCTACAGCGAACCTACACCTATTCAAGCTAAAGCCATTCCTGTCGTCCTTGAAGGCCGTGATGTTTTGGCGGGTGCCCAAACCGGCACCGGCAAAACTGCTGGTTTTACATTACCTCTATTGCAAAAATTAAGTGAGCAAAAACCAGCCAAAGGTAATAGGCCTGTTCGTGCACTGGTGCTCACACCTACCAGAGAACTGGCCGCTCAAGTGGCTGAAAGTGTTCAAACCTATAGCAAGCATCTACCCATTCGTTCGGCCGTTATTTTTGGTGGTGTTAAGATTAACCCACAAATAGCAACCCTTCGGCGTGGCGTTGATATCCTGGTAGCTACTCCAGGCCGTTTGCTTGACCATGTAAACCAGAAAACCCTGGATCTTTCACAGGTAGAGGTATTGGTGCTGGACGAAGCAGACCGTATGTTGGATATGGGATTTATCCACGATATACGGAAAGTGTTGGCCCTGTTGCCAAAACAGCGTCAGAACTTATTGTTCTCGGCTACCTTCTCCAATGATATTAAGAAGCTGGCCGATGGCTTGCTGAATTCACCTACATTGATTGAAGTGGCACAACGCAACACCACTTCAGAGCGTGTTGCTCAGGTGGTTCATTACGTAGATAAAAAACGTAAACGTGAACTATTGTCCTTCTTGATTGGCTCCGGTAACTGGAAACAAGTACTGGTTTTTACCCGGACCAAGCACGGTGCTAACCGTTTAGCTCAACAATTGGAGCAAGATGGCCTTACCGCAGCAGCTATTCACGGCAATAAAAGCCAAGGGGCTAGAACTCGGGCACTAGCAGATTTTAAACGTGGCGCAGTGAGGGTGTTGGTAGCTACGGATATTGCAGCCCGTGGTCTGGATATTGATCAATTGCCTCATGTCGTAAATTTTGAACTCCCCAATGTTCCTGAGGATTATGTACACCGAATTGGTCGTACCGGTCGTGCTGGCAATGAAGGAGAGGCCATGTCATTGGTCTGTGTAGATGAACACAAACTGCTTCGTGATATTGAGCGTTTATTGAAATCTGAAATACCTAAAATCGCCATTGATGGTTTTGAACCAGATCCCACAATTAAGGCTGAGCCTATCCAGAATGGAAGGCAGAACCGTGGTGGTAGATCCAAAGCTGCTGGTAATAGAGGTAGCAGGAGTAACGGTGGCAATAAGAGTTCAGCTCAGAAAAATACCAGCCAGAAAAATGTTTGGGGACGAAAAAGTACCAGTGGAAATGGCAATTCTAGTGGTGGTAACAGGTGCTCAAGTGCTTCTAGATCAGCCCGGAGTGCATAAGCTGGCATGTTAATAAGGCTATTTGTTTATCGTTAATAAATAGTCTTTGTTCTAATGGTCAGGTAAAAAAAGACAGGCAACAAAAAAGGGTAAGACTAAGTCTTACCCTTTTCTCGTTTCTAACCTTAAGAAAGGTTTAGAGTACGGTGATGTTCTCAGCCTGAGGACCTTTTTGTCCTTGGGTGATAGTGAACTCAACTTTTTGGCCTTCAACCAAGGTTTTGAAACCTGTAGCAGCGATTGCGCTGAAGTGAGCAAAAACGTCTGGACCAGACTCTTGCTCAATAAAACCAAAACCTTTTGCTTCGTTGAACCACTTAACAGTACCAGTAGTAGTAGACATATTTATATCCTTTAATTCAATAGTAATTGTCACCTTAAAAATTTAAGGCAGTTTTGCTGAAATGTGTTGCTATTACTTATGAAGAACCGGACGAGCTACTAAAGGCGAGACATCGAAATGGTGTGCATAAATATAAGACGTACTTTCAAGCTGAACTGAGTATATACCAGTTTTGTTAAGAGTCAACGTATATCCAAGCCATGATCTAACATGGTTAGATCATGGCTTTTTAGGTGTAAAACCTTAGCCTTCTGGATATAAGACTAATAGAACACAACCAGAGTCTGATTTAGGAATATGGGATGTGTCTTTTGGGAAATAAATAAATGAGCCCTCCTCATGATTTTCTTTGCCATCATAAAAAACACCTGAGATGACATAAATTTGTTCAGGGCCTGATTCATGAACATCTAGCCCAGGGAAAACAGAGCCTGGGAGAAATTCGTAGACAATGGCTCTTTTTCCATTTTCACCCTCCCACATCACCCTTTCCGTAATATTTGGGGCGCATTCATGTGGCGTTATACCTTTCCAGTTTGATGATAAAACTCCATCAAAATTCATTTCCTCAGACATTTTTACACTCCTTCATTTAGCAGAGACTATTTTAATTGTTATAGAGCACACAACATACCACATGTACCTATCACTCTACCTATAGATGTATTGTAATTTTAAATCTTTAGCCTTAAGCGTTCGGGTAGTCTATAGCTTTTTGTGGTGCCATCGATGGGCGAGGCAAAGGAAAGATAACAAGATGTTAGGCAAAGGTCAGATGACGTTTTATCTCCCTGCCCATAAAGCCGATCACCAACAATAGGAAACCCAGCTTCAGATAAATGCCGCCGAATCTGATGCTTTCGGCCTGTTTCTATGGTGACCTCAACGAGTGATTGGTTGGTTTCAGCATTATAAGAAATGGCTTTCACGAAACTTAAAGCAGGCTTCGTTTCAATCTTAGTATCGAGCTTGAGGTCATCAGAAAGCTCACCTTCAACAATGGCCTGATACTTTTTTTCAATCTCACGCTGCTGGAACAAGTTAGCAAAATAAGCCGCAACATTTTTCTTGTGGGCAATAATGATTAAACCAGTGGCGGCACGGTCCAATCGGTGAACAATAAAAGCGGGCCGCTGTGGTTCCAAGTTCCTTTCTGACCAACGATTAATGGTGCAATGATCTCCCCACTTGGAGCCTTGGCACAGCATGCCAAAAGGTTTAGCCCAAATACTGTACACGCCTTCATCAGCTACCAGAGTTGCGGCTTGTGGTTCTACTTCCAAGATACTCGAATCAAAATAAAGGTGTAACTCATCCTCAGGTTTTAAGGGTTTATCAGCACGCCGAATACGTTGGGTACTTTTATTGCGAGTGAACCAAACTGCACCTTTTGTCATTGCCTGTTTTATGGCCTGACGAGTTAGTTCAGTAGATTGCTCAAGGGCATCCACAGCTGTTTTTTTTTGGTTCTCTATTTTAAGGTGTTGCTCAAACTTCATAGGAAATAATTAAAGTGTCTGCTCAATGAGGGGGGAGGGTAGACAGTATAAACACTTCAATAGTCTGTTTGTTTGGAAAGCTTTTGTTCAAAGGATAGTGCACCGATATACGCCTTTATTACCAGGTACAGCACATATCCATTGAGCAAGTGCCAGAGAAAATGGGTTCCTGGGGGGATGTTGTCGCATAGAGCAATATCCAGCGACCGAAACATCAGTGAAAAAGTAAAACAGACTGTAGCCAAGATAAGGGCGTACCGCTCTTCAGAAAAAGATATCGCATGATAAATACCAATGACTAAAAGGCTAATCCATGCAGAAGCATATCTGATGGAACCGTTTAGGGTATCCTCAGGGAATTGAGCCAACCCCTTTGTGAGTACGATAAAACCAATGAGTAATACTACGCCACCCAATATTGATGAAACGCCTATTCTTCGACCAATAATTGCCCCATAAAGAGCAATAAACCCCAGTTGAAAGAGATTAATCGGAAGAATATCCGCGTACATGCTCCAATGGTTGGCAAAGGTATGAAATAAAAAACTGCCCACACCGATAGCAAATAGCGTGGTAACCAGCCAGTAAAAACCGAGGGTTCGAGTTTGTATTCGTTGGCCCAGGCGGTAAGCAAAAACAGCAGTAACAATAAAACTGATATTGGAAATAGCATTAATGGGCTCAGCCCAAAACTCTGGTCCCAGGCGTTCGCAATAAATATCCAGAGGTTCTGTCCAACTCACAATGGTTTGTCCAAGTTTGTGAAAGGTAATGGTTCTGGGAAGGTTATCTTGTTTTTCAGGAAGAATATATTTTTAACGCCTGTATTCAGGGGCCGAGGCGAAGCCGAGGTCCCAGCCCGAAGGGCGACTGGAATTTCTTGTTAGAGGTTGCTCAGAATTCAATTTCATCTTCCCAACCTATTGGCGGTGCTTCTTGACCTGAAGAATCTTCTGTTTCAGGTGTGACTATTTGCAGCAGGCGTTCACCTTGTGCCAATAGTTGATCGTAAGTCATTACAGTAACGCTCGATAAACGATGGTTAAGCCCATGGAGTGCCCGAAGGTGGGCATCATCCCAATCGTTTGACCTACCGATAACAACAATTGCCCGTGGATGGTATGCGACTATCTCAGGATGATCTCTTAGGCCACTGGCTGCCACTTCATGCAGGACATCTAAGTACCTATGGCATTGACCAATTGCTCGTGAAACATCCGCGGACCAATAGTGATTCCTGTGCGCAGAATCAAACCGCAATACCGGCATATCCGGGCGTTTTAGCTCGACCAGATCGCGGTAACCGGCGATAACTGTTGGAAGAAGCATATCCAAGTTGTCACTAGCGGTAATATTGCGAACTTCATCATTAACGACATAAGCGCTTCCAAATGCCCACGGGTGTTGTTCGCACCATTCTTGGTACACCTGTTCTTGAGTAATGCCTTGTTCCAAATGCTCCCGGAGCACTGAAACCGCAGACTGCATTTCGCGAACCCTAATCGCCCCTCGCAGTGAGCGTACTAATTCCTCGCTAAGTTCCGAGCCGGAAAGATGCTGGATAATATCTTCCTGAGCGAGGACTCTAGTGAGGGCGTTCGCAACCATCGCTGGATCATGTTCTCCGATATCGGTTGTGCCGCCTGACACTCGAAGTAGCAAGTAGTTTCCATCTTCGTTTTCATTTGCAACAGCTAGATGCTGCTGCAACGCTGTTAAGAGAAGACGTGCGGCAGTTTCTTTGAGCGTTAATGTTTTTTCTTCTTTCAGAACCCAGCCCAATGGCCCCTGACCTTTGGCATAGGTGCTGAGCTTTATGGATAACTCAGTGTGATCGCTATGAGGAATGAAAAACGGGACAAACGTAATCCGTGACCGACTTGTTTCGTGGAGTACTACCGCATCGTCGTAGCTTAGCCTGCCAGATGTAGCACTTCGCCGATTAACGCTGCCAATGTCAGAGTCGTTCTCCATTCCTTTCTTCCTCTAACGTTTAAGCTGTGGGGCGGAAGCCGCAAAGCGGCGCAGCTTCCCACACGAGCGCATTGTTAGCCGTTTTCTGGCTCAATGCCAACATATCTATACCGTGCCCAAACATCTTTTCTATCCCAGTTTTCTGGCATTTTAGATCTAAGTCCAGATGCATTTAACTTGTTGTGCTCTTCTTTTGTCACTAGTAGCACCCGAAAATATTTTTTTAGTATTTTTTCTACTTCTGTTTTGTTCAATGGATTCATATCCATTAGCATGTTAACGATTTCCATTTGAGGGATTACATGCTCAACGTCACATTCTCTTAGCTCTTTCCCTACGGCCTCTTTTGAACGAGGAATATTCTTCTTTTGTGACTGACCATGAAGCCCCATAGTTTTGTTTTGCCAATGCTGATGAAGTGCCGTCTTTAAATTGCGACAACATTCATTTCTCGTAAACCCAAAGTTTTCCGCTTCTTTAGCTTGTTCGATTGCAAAAACTATAAAATCTATATGATTCGGCATTTTTTTATTACGGCTAACAGTATGTTAATGAGGCCGCTGGCCTCATAATAATTATTAGAAGGCCGCCTTTTATTTTTTTATTACCAAACTCAATATCTTTTAATCTATTGAAAATACTAGATAGTTTTTTATGTTGTGGTGATAAAAAGGCGGTTGGCCTTAAAAACGTTGACTTGTGATCCGGATTAAGTAGGCTTGAGAAAAGTAGTTTCAAGGATGAGGCTAAAATCATGCGACAATCTCCCTTTCTTCAATCCGTTGAATCATTTATGCGGGTTCGCCGTTACAGCAAGCGCACAATTTCCAGTTACCTTTACTGGATAAAATATTTCATACTTTTCCATGACAAGCAACACCCAAAAAATTTGGGTGATTCTCACATTGAGCAATTTTTGACTTTTCTTGCTACGGAGCGAAATGTTTCTGCAGCTACACAAGCAATGGCACTGAATGCGATAGTTTTTGTTAAAACCAGGTTTTTAAATCAGAAGGTGGGTGATTTATCTGCATTTTCAAAGGCGAGCAGGCAGCGCAAGCTCCCTGTAGTACTGACAAAAGTGGAAGTGTCCAAATTACTTCACCAGTTATCTGGTGTTCCAAAACTAATGGTGTCTCTTATGTATGGTTCTGGGCTGAGGCGTATAGAGTTGGTGAGATTGCGGGTTAAAGATATTGACTTCGATATGTGCCAGCTTCAAGTCTGGAATGGTAAGGGGGGTAAGCACAGGTTGGTTACATTGGCACCTGAGTTACTTGAGCCGCTACGATTTCAAGTACAACGTGTTAAGGCAGTGTTAGCTGAAGATTTGGAGAATGAAGTATATGCCGGTGTATGGTTACCTAATGCACTTGCTAGAAAATACCCCAATGCTCAACGGCAGCTTGGTTGGCATTATTTATTTCCTGCATCCAGGTTGTCCATTGACCCGGAATCGAATGTTTGGCGCCGGCATCATTTTGATGAAAGTGCTTTAAATAAATGTATTGCTCAAGGGGCAAGGAAAGCAAATATTGCTAAACAGGTAACCAGCCACACTCTGCGGCACTCTTTTGCTACACATTTATTGCAGTCTGGGGCAGATATTAGAACAGTTCAGCAGCAGTTAGGGCATGCTGATGTAAAAACGACAGAAATCTATACCCACGTACTTAAGCAAGGTGCCCATGGGGTTCGCAGCCCATTTAGTAATTTATAAAGTGGGATATGATTGGTTTCCTCAATAGGATTGTTTTTAGACTGCGCCATGCTTTTTCAGCGCATCCACATATTTATTTCCGTGTCGATGTTCGCTGATAACCGCTAGCAGGGTATTGCCATTAGGGTTTTTCGCGTTGATGTCGTGGCCCGCTTCGGTAAAAAAACCGAGAAAGGTGTCGAAATTTTCGATTTTCATACCACGGTAGGCTTTTTCTAAAAGATGGAAATCTGGATTTTCGCCTTCGGGTGCTTCAAAGTCTAAAAAGGTTTTAATACGTTCATCGTCGAACACTTCGCCGAGTACTTTTTGTTTATCTTTTTTTAGTGTCATAGTTTTTAAGTCAATTTGTTTTTAAATAAATAGTTTTAAACTGCTATTTAAATATTAAATTAAATCGTTAAGTTTTTTCAGCAGAATTTCATTCACCTGCTGCGGGTTTGCTTGGCCTTTGGAGGCTTTCATAATCTGGCCGACAAAATAGCCCAGCATCTTGGGGCGTTTGCTTTCGTCAGCATAGCGATAGTTGTCGACTTGTTTGTCGCTGTTGGCAATCACCTCATCCACTAGAGTTTCAATAGCGCCGCTATCGGAAACCTGTTTTAAACCTTTCGCTTCAATAATATCGTCGGCATCGCCGTCGCCATTCCACATGGCTTCAAATACTTGTTTGGCCATTTTGCTTGAAATAGTACCGTCTACTAGCCTGATAATCATGCCGGCCAATTGTTCGGCACTGACCGGACTGTGTTTGATGGATAGGTCTTCAGCATTCAGTCGTGCAGAAAGCTCGCCCATGATCCAGTTGGCGGTTAGTTTGGTGTCGCCACTGGCCTTGGCCGCTGTTTCGAAAAACTGGGCCATGTTGGCATCGCCACTGAGGATATTGGCATCGTAGCTGGAGAGGCCATGTTGCTCCATAAAACGATCATGGCGAGCATCGGGCAGTTCTGGCAGAGTTTGTCTGATGCTCTCGATATAGTCGTCATCAAGTACGACGGGTAGTAAGTCGGGGCAGGGGAAGTAGCGGTAATCATTGGCCTCTTCTTTGCTGCGCATGGAGCGTGCCTGCTTGGTGTCACCATTGTAGAGGCGGGTTTCCTGAATCACTTTGCCGCCGTCTTCAATCAGATCAATCTGCCGTTCTACTTCCAGGGCAATACAGTCTTCCATAAAGCGGAAGGAGTTGAGGTTTTTGGTTTCGGTACGGGTACCGAATTCTTCACCGGGTCGCCGGACAGAAATATTCACATCAAAGCGCATGGAGCCCTGAGACATTTCACCATCGCAGATACCCAGAGAGGTTACAATGCTGTGCAGTTTTTTGGCAAAGGCTACGGCTTCTTCGGCATTGCGGATATCCGGTTCGGAGACGATTTCTACCAGTGGTGTACCGGCACGGTTCAGGTCAATACCGGACATGCCGTGGAAGTCTTCATGCAGGGATTTACCCGCATCCTCTTCCAGGTGCGCGTGGTGAATGCGGATGGATTTTTTGGTGCCATCGGCTAGTTCAATCTCCACATGACCGGCACCCACAATGGGTTTTTCCAGTTGGGTAGTTTGGTAGGCTTTGGGGAGGTCGGGGTAGAAATAATTTTTCCGCTCGAATACCGAAGTTTTGGCAATATCGGCATCGATAGCCAGGCCAAACATAATGGCATAGCGATAGGCTTGCTCGTTTGGAACGGGTAGAGTGCCGGGCATCGCCAGGTCCAATGCCGAGGCCTGGGTATTGGGTTCAGCACCAAAGGCGGTGCTGGAGCCGGAAAAGATTTTGGATTTGGTGGCCAGTTGTGCGTGGACTTCCAGGCCGATAACTGTTTCCCATTCCATTATTCTGCTCCCTCCACGTCTATTCCCGTTGGGGTCTGTTGATGCCAGTCAGTGACTTGCTGGAATTGGTGGGCCACATTCAGCATCCGCGACTCATCAAAGTAGTTGCCGATAATTTGTAGACCTACGGGCTTGTCATCTACTAAGCCACAAGGAACGGACATACCAGGCAGTCCGGCTAAGTTAGTGGCGATGGTGTAAATATCTTCCAGATACATGGCCACGGGGTCGTCACCCTTTGCACCAAATTCAAAGGCGGGCGAGGGGGATGTTGGCCCCATAATTACATCCACTTGCTCAAAGGCATCCACAAAATCCTGTTTGATCAGGCGGCGAACCTGTTGGGCTTTGCGATAGTAAGCATCGTAGTAACCGGCAGAGAGGCAGTAGGCACCCACTAGAATTCGGCGTTTGACTTCATCGCCAAACCCTTCAGCACGGGTGCGCATATACATATCCCGCAAATCTTTTGGGTCTTCACAGCGGTGGCCGTAACGCACGCCATCGAATCGTGACAGATTGGCGGAGGCTTCGGCGGGTGCAATTACATAGTAGGCGGGCACGGCCAGTTTGGTATGTGGCAGGCTGATGCTCACCAGTGTGGCACCCTGTTTTTCTAATTCTGCCAGAGCATCGCGGACCGCTTGTTCGGTGCCGGGGTTTAGGCCTTCTTCAAAGTACTCTTTGGGGATACCGACTTTCAGGCCTGCCAAAGGTTGGTTTAGGTTGGTGGTGTAGTCGGGGACTTCACGGTCAATGGAGGTGGAGTCTTTGGGGTCAAAGCTCGCCATCACATTGAGCAGTAATGCACAGTCTTCTGCGGTGCGGGCCATGGGGCCGCCCTGATCCAGGCTTGAAGCAAAGGCAATCATGCCCCAGCGCGATACCCGGCCATAGGTAGGTTTCAAACCGGTGATACCACAAAGAGCTGCTGGCTGGCGAATGGAGCCGCCGGTATCTGTAGCAGTGGCTCCGGGTGTTAGGTGTGCGGCAACAGCTGCGGCAGAACCACCGGAGGAGCCGCCGGGAACGGTGTTGGTATCCCAGGGGTTTTTTACCGGGCCATAAAAACTAGTTTCGTTGGAAGAGCCCATGGCGAACTCGTCCATATTGGTTTTGCCCAGTACCACAGCACCGGCATTGGCGAAGTTTTCTACCACGGTGGCGTCGTAGGGTGGTACAAAGTTGTCGAGCATTTTCGAGCCGCAACTGGTGCGAACGCCGTTGGTGCAGAAGATATCCTTGTGGGCGATGGGTACTCCGCAGAGTGCTGGCGCATCACCTTCGGCGCGACGTTTGTCGGCGGCTTCTGCCTGAGACAGTGCGGATTCTTCGTTCACGGTGATGTAGCTGTTGTAGCTGCCATCCAGTTGCTTAATACGATCCAGAAAATGCTGGGTAATCTCGACACTGGTAAATTCACCGGCGTTCAGACCAGCGATAATTTCAGCTATTGTTTTGTTGTGCATGGCTTTTTTATTTGTGATCGGGTCATTCATAGTAAATGCTCTTTCCTCAATCGATCACTTTGGGAACCAGGTACAGTCCCGCTTCGGTAGCTGGTGCAATGGCCTGGAAATCTTCCCGACGATTGGTTTCGGTAACCTCATCGGCACGTAACCGTTGGACCGCATCGGTAGGGTGGGCCATAGGTTCCACGCCTTCGGTATCAGCAGCCTGTAACTGGTCTACTAGAGCCAGTACATCGGCAATACTTTGGGTGGTTTCGGCGATGGTCGATTCGTTGAGCTCTATGCGTGCTAGCTCTGCAAGCTTTTCAATGTCTGCGCGTTCGATAGTCATGGTATAGTTTCTGCACTTTGAACAGCCTGTATTTTTAACCGTTTTTTTAAGGTCTAGTCAGGCTGTTTTTGGGTCAGGAAAAATGAGGGGCGTAAGGTACCACATTCGCCTTTGCAGGTGTACTCTCTGGGCGGCCTTATCATTTGTTCTTGGTTAAGGGGTTCTAGGACTTCTGCATAGGTGTTGGCCATGGTGTGACAGCACTGCTGTTTGTATCGGAATTTTCTCCCAGGTCAAATACTTAAAACTTGCTCTGAATCCACGCGATTGGTAGAGTTGCGGGTTTTCAGGGCTATCGGCGTTTGGGGCGTTTCCCAGAGGCAGCCAACAAGGGAAAAGGTAGATGTTAAAAAGACTACGTGGTGTTTTTTCGAATGATCTTTCCATTGATTTGGGCACTGCGAACACGCTGATTTATGTCCGGGAAAAGGGCATTGTCCTGAATGAACCATCGGTTGTTGCTATTCGCCATCACCATGGCCAGAAAATTGTTGATGCGGTGGGCGTTGAAGCCAAGCGCATGTTAGGGCGTACTCCGGGTAATATCACTGCTATCCGTCCCTTGAAAGATGGGGTTATTGCCGACTTTCAGGTGACTGAAAAAATGCTCCAGCACTTTATTAAGAAAGTGCATTCCCATAGTTTGATCCCCCCAAGCCCTCGTGTACTGATCTGTGTTCCCTGTTTGGCGACTGAGGTTGAGAAACGAGCCATTCGTGAATCAGCTTATAGTGCTGGTGCTCGCGAGGTATTCTTGATTGAAGAGCCGATGGCTGCTGCTGTGGGCGCAGGTATGCCCGTAGATGAAGCCTGTGGTTCTATGGTGGTGGATATCGGTGGTGGTACTACTGAGATTGCCATTTTGTCATTAAATGGCGTTGTCTTTTCTGATTCTGTGCGAATTGGCGGTGACCGCTTTGATGAGGCCATTAGCAATTATGTTCGTCGCAAATACGGCAGTGTGATTGGTGAAACAACTTCTGAACGTATCAAAATGGAAATTGGTAGCGCGTACCCTGCAAATGAGATTCGTGAGATTGATGTGCGTGGTCGCAATTTGGCGGAAGGTGTACCCAAGAGTTTTAGTCTTAACAGCGATGAGATTCTGGAAGCATTACAAGAGCCATTAGCTGCGGTTGTTCAATCAGTGAAACGTGTGCTTGAACAGTCTCCTCCTGAGTTGGCATCCGATATTGCAGAAACGGGTGTTGTTTTGACGGGCGGGGGCGCATTGTTACGTGACTTGGATCGTCTTTTGACCCACGAAACAGGATTGCCTGTTATTGTTGCTGAAGACCCTCTGACCTGTGTGGCTCGTGGTGGTGGTAAGGCACTGGAAACCATGGATAAGCGTTATATGGATGTTATGTCACCCTAATTTGCCGGTTGGCTTCTTGTTGCCAAGCCTTTGCTATTTAATATTTTTTCTCATAATGAGGTGGCAATATAAAGAACCTTTTTGCTAAAGGCCCCTCATCTGCGCGGCGTATGTTGCTGTTAGCACTTGTCGCCCTGCTTTTATTACTCGTTGATACTTATACTCGTTGGTTAGAGCCGGTTCGGCCATGGTTGGCAGAATTAACCACGCCGATTTATTGGGTCTCGAGTTTGCCAAAACGTATAGGTGAGTTAGGCGATGAAACGGTGGTGAGCCGTGCTGATTTAGAAGCAGAGATCAGTCGGCAAAAGACACAGTTATTTATTCTCAAGGGGCGGATGCAGCGGATGGCTGAATTGGCCGCTGAGAATGTACGGTTACGAAATCTGTTGAATGCGACTGAGTTGCTGCAAGATAGCGTGCTGGTTTCAGAGCTGATTGGTGTTACCCCGGACCCTTCTCGCCATACTATTATCGTTAACCGTGGTGAAGACCATGATGTGTTTGTTGGGCAGGCGGTATTGGACGCCGATGGCCTGATGGGACAAGTGGTTGAGGTTTACCATAGTAGCAGTAAGGTATTATTGATTAGTGATTCTTCCCATGCATTGCCTGTCCAAGTATTGCGAAATGGTGTTCGTTCCATCGCTGAAGGCATGGGAGACCACAAGCGTTTAACCCTACGTTTCGTTACACCGACAACGGATATAAAGGTGGGCGATCAATTGGTCAGTTCGGGGTTGGGTGGGCGATATCCCCTCGGTTACCCTGTGGGTACGGTAACGTCCGTTGATATGGTGAGTGGTAATCCTTATTTAAAAGTGGAGTTGGAGCCCTCTGCTCGTATTGATCGTAGTCGCTATCTGTTATTGGTCTTTTCTGCCGTAGAAGAACTTGGAAAGGATGCTGATGCAGGAAAGTAGTCTGCTCACCTATCTTTGGAGTGGCGGATCCGTAGTCATAGGTTTGCTGCTCCAGCTTATACCTCTTTCTTCAACAGCGGTTCTCTGGCGGCCACAGTTTGTTTTATTGATTGTTTTCTACTGGTTATTCCGTAGCCCATTTTTGCATGGTGTTATGTTCGCCTGGTTCTCAGGCCTGTTGCTGGATATTTTTATCGGTGAACTGTTGGGACGTCATGCCTTTGTTTTTGCGTTGTGTGCTTATTTGATACGACTGGTTCAGCAACGATTGCACCATTTTGGGGTGCTTCATCAGGCCATGTTAGTATTGTTTATGGTTTTGGTTAGCCAATTGTTACTTCATAGTATTACTCTGATTTTTCGTGTTGGCTGGGAAGGAAGTTTGTCTATTGCTCCTGCGATAACATCTGCCATTATTTGGCCTCTTCTGGTGTTTTTTGCGAATCGATTATTGAAAACTCAAGGGCTGGGGCAGTCCATTTCTTCAGGTTCATAATTTCATGCCATATTTAAAATGACGTGTCCAAACCCGGATTTTATTCTGGCTTCGTCATCACCGCGCCGTTGTGAGTTATTGCAGCAAATAGGCTGTCGATTTCAGGTGTCGCCAGTAGATATTGATGAAACTGTTTTGGCAGGTGAGAGCCCTGCTGATTATGTAGAGCGCATGGCCTTACAAAAGGCGCAGGCAGGTTGGGACATGCATCAGGTCAAGGGCTTGCCCGTGTTAGGAGCCGATACTGCTGTGGTGCTAGATTTTAAAGGCCTTGGCGGGGAGGATATCTCAGAAATTTTTGGAAAACCGTTAGATCAAGTCCATGCAATCTCGATGCTTATGCGGTTGTCTGGAGCAACTCATCGAGTGCTTTCTGGTGTAGCAATTGTAAAAGGGCATGGACAGCAAACAATATTGTCTGAGTCGTTGGTGACATTCCGCCATTTGACGGAGGAAGAGTGTGCTCGTTATTGGTTAACTGGTGAGCCTAATGATAAAGCTGGAGCCTATGCTATCCAGGGACTAGGTGCTGTATTTGTGGAACACTTAAGTGGCAGCTATTCTGGAGTAGTAGGGTTGCCTTTAATTGAGACCTGTAAATTGTTAGATGATTTTGACATATCCTGGTGGACAGGAATAAAAAAATGAGTTCAGAGATTCTGATTAATATCACACCGATGGAAACTCGTGTGGCACTTGTTGAGAATGGCGTGTTGCAGGAAGTAACTGTCGAGCGAGAGAAAAATCGTGGAATTGTCGGCAACATATATAAGGGTAAAGTGGTTCGTGTTTTACCGGGTATGCAGGCAGCTTTTGTTGATATTGGATTGGAAAAGGCCGGTTTTCTCCATTTGGATGATCTTCGTGAAACCGAAAGTGGCACTGAAACAGGTTTGGATATCAGGCAATATCTGAGAGAAGGGCAATCTATCGTTGTTCAGGTTATTAAGGACCCTATTAGTACTAAGGGAGCTCGGCTTTCTACTAAGCTCTCAGTTTCTTCTCGTTATTTAGTTTATATGCCATATGAAGAACACATCGGTATTTCCCAGCGTATTGAGGATGAGCCCGAGCGTTTGCGGCTACGTGAGCAATTAGATAAGGCCATTGAAAATATTGGAAGAGTTGAAAGCATAGACAGTAGTGAAGCTGGGGGTGGCTATATACTTCGTACCGCAGCTGAGGGTGTCGATTCAGAGGAGCTGGCTGGGGAAATTGGATTTCTCCAGCAGCTTTGGGGTCATGTGTTTGAAACCGCAAAAATGGTAGAGGCACCGGCTTTAGTTTACAAAGATCTACCTATGTTTTTGAGGGTTCTGCGTGATATGGCAAACCCGCAAATTGAAAAGGTGAAGGTAGATTCGCAAAAAAACTATCAAAAGCTCTGTGATTTTTCCCGGCGTTTCAATCCAGAAATGTTATCAATACTTGAATATTATTGTTCGGATCGACCACTTTTTTACTTGCATGGTGTGGAAGATGAAATTTCCAGGGCTTTGGAAAAAACCGTGCCTCTAAAATCTGGAGGTTCTTTAGTCATCGAGCAGACGGAAGCGATGACGACGGTGGATGTTAATACGGGTGCCTTTGTGGGCCGCCGTAATTTGGAGGAAACAACCTATAAAACTAATTTGGAGGCAGCATCTACTATTGCTCGCCAGTTAAGGCTTCGCAATTTGGGTGGCATCATTATTATCGATTTTATTGATATGAAAGATGCAGAGCATCGTCGTCAGGTTATGCGGGCATTAGAAAAAGCGTTATCACGAGATCGTGCAAAAACTACCATTGCCAGTGTTTCTGCATTGGGTTTGGTGGAAATGACCCGTAAGAGAAGCAGTGAAAGTTTGGGCCGGACACTGTGCCAGCCATGCCCTACTTGTGAAGGTAAGGGGCGGTTAAAGTCTGCTGAAACAACATGCTATGAGATTTTCAGAGATGTATTGAGAGAAGCTCGTGCTTTTGAGTGCGAAAAGTTTCTGATATTAGCCGCACAGGTTGTGATTGATCGTTTATTGGATGAAGAATCCTCCCATGTGGCAGATTTGGAGAAATTTGTTGGGAAAACATTAGAATTTCAAGTGGAATCGGCATATTCCCAAGAACAGTTTGACATTATTCCTGTCTAATATCAGGCGAGGGTCTGAGCTACTTATTTTGTGATAATCGTAGTCCAGTTTTGGATTATCTGAACCATCTTTCTCGCTTTTCATTTTTTTATCTGGAGTATGGTTTTTTATTTATCTAACGCTCGCGTATCATGCCACCTACTACGTTATTTTTATGGTGATACCTCTTTGGCAGAGGTTTTTAGCTGTGGTTTTGGGGTGGCTTTTTGTCAGGTGAGTGGGGCTTCCACACTAATTTTTTTGGATAACGTTTATTTAGTATGTCATAGGGTTTGTTAGGAGCATTTTTTGAACGGAGTTCAATTATTAAAAAGAATCACAAGATGGGTATTGCTGTTGTCTGCATGCTTAGTGATTTTCCTTGCCTTATTGATTTCCATTGGTCGTGAAACCATTGATGATCTAGATAATTATCGATCGCATATTCATGCCTATGCATCCGAAGTTTTAGGCTTGGAGCTAACAAGTGGGGCATTGCATGGAGAGTGGCATCAGTTTACACCAGAGGTGTCTGCTAGGGATCTGGCTATTTATGCCCCAGGTCAAAAAACACCGGCTATCACACTGGATTATGCCAAGCTAGACCTGAACCTAGTTCAAAGCATTTTGTCCCGCCAGTTGGTTTGGCGGGAGCTTCATTTAGGTGAAATAAACCTTGCTGCAAAAGAAGATGAAAATGGTGCTTGGACCATTGCTGGATTAGCGTTGAATGGCGGTGGGGATAGCAGTGGATTATTGGATGTACTGCTTTACAGTGCATACCTTGATGTAAAATTAGTTTCATTTAAATTGGCGTTTTTCTCGGGAACAGAAGCTGTATTGGAAGCTCGTGATATACGCCTGGAAAACAGTGGTGATTTCCACCGACTTTTAGCATCGGTTAATTTAGCCGGAGCGGAACACTCAGCAAAGTTAATCGTTGAAGGGCGTGGTGATCATCGAGACCTTGAAGATTTTGATGCATTAGCTTATCTGAAGTTGAACCGAATAGATTTTAGTGGCTCCCTTAATGCCTTGGCCAAAGGTTGGTTCCCAGAAACAGTGGAACGTATTGGTAATATTGAAACAGATATAGAAGGCGAAATCTGGATCAAGATTGTGAAAGGGGGGGACGCTAATCTGGTTGGTAGACTTTCTGCCGCAGAAGTTCCTCTCAATTGGTTGGAAGATGCGGAACCGTTGACCAACTTTAAAGCGGATATTACGGGTTGGCTTGATCCTGGGAAGGATTGGGGGCTGCGGCTTCAAGAACTGGACTTTGATTGGGGCGATATACAGATAGAGCCTCTGACCATTAATTTCTTACAAAAAGTTGGTGCCCAGTGGGGTACTGGGTCTCTTGCTGTCAGCCAAATGAATTTGGGTTTACTGGATGATATGTTAGTAAAAACCCGCCTGGCTCCAGATGTTGTAGCTAACGCAGCGCAGCAGCTACAGCCAACCGGTAATATTCGTAAGCTGCACATAGACTTATCCCTTGAAAATGACAAACCTGATGTGCATTTACGAGCCAACTTGGATGACCTTGCTGTATCGTCATGGCGTGGTGCTCCTGCAGCTCGTCAGATTAACGGTTATATGGAAGTGAATAACACATCGGGTTTTGTAGAATTAGATAGCCCTGATGGTTTTGCTCTTCACTACCCCCAGGTTTTTGATGAATTTATGGAGCATAGCTCCATGAAAGGGCAAGTCAGTTGGCGTTGGGATGCACAAAATAAAGCAGTGAATGTAACCAGCGGTCCTCTTGAAATGGATGGCGATGAAGGACAGGGAAAGGTATTTCTCTATCTCAATCTTCCCATTGGGCAGCCAGAGCTTAAGCCGGAAATGTATTTATCCGTTGGTGTCCGCAACACCCATTCCAAATATCGAAACCGTTACATACCCGATAACCTTGATCCTGCCCTTCTAAGTTGGTTGGACGAGTCAATTGGTGACATGGTTATCCCCGAAGTTGGTTTTATTTGGAGAGGTCCTCTTGTCGGGGGTGAGGGTGGGCTGCGTTCTATACAGTTGTATGTCCATGGTGTTGATGGTGAATTGAAGTTTCAGCCGGATTGGCCGCCATTGGAACGCCTGGACACTGTCATTACTCTAGATACAGGTGAGCTAGACACGGATATTCTTGCTGCAAACTTAGGTAAGGCTAGGGTCAAGCAAGCTGATGTTTTGATCCGAACTGATGTTAGGAACAACAGTCAGAATTTGCTAATTAAAGGCCTTGTGCAATCAGATCTTGGTGATGCGATTGATGTCTTGGCCCAGTCTCCGTTGAAATCTCGAGTGCAGGGCCTGGACGGTTGGGCGTTGTCGGGAAGTAGTGGAATTAACCTGGATTTAACGATTCCCTTAGGTGCTAATAAAGGAAAGGCAAATACTAGATCAGGTTCTTATAAGGTGGATACAATCATTGACCGGGGGTTGATGTTGTTGCCTAAATCTCAAGTTGCTTTTAAAGAACTGAAGGGCATTCTTAAATATAGGGATAAAAAAGGTTTATATGCAGAGAAGCTCCATGGCCGTTTTTGGGGTGAACCGGTTGTAGCTCGTCTGGAGACAGAAAAAACTGATTTGTTAATTAATGTCGATGGTCGTTTGTCTATGCCGGCATTAGGTAAGTTTTTAAACTTACCATCAGATCAGGTATTGCTTGGAAAGACAGACGTCTTGGCCAGCGTGCATGTGCCTCTGGAAGATACCTCCATACCAATTCGATTGAACGTCAAGAGCCAGCTAAATGGCGCTGAAATCAATTTGCCCGCACCATTTGGTAAGGCCGCTAATAGTCAGCGGCATGTTGAAGCAAAAGTGGTTTTTTCCAAGAACATGGATTTACAGCTGTCATTGGATAAAAAAATTAAGTCTCATTTGGTGTTGAAAAATGGTTCGGTTTTACGCGGTTTATTAGCCGTTAATAGTGATCATAAGGAGCTGCCTGAGCCTGGACAATTATTAGCTGTCGGTCATTTGAAATCATTTTCCCTTTCCCAGTGGCAACAGGCCTACCCCACAATTATTAACTTTGCTGATACAACTTCTAGCACAAATGATAATGGGTCGCACTCTCTCAATTTGACCCCAATTTTTGATGTCAAAATTGATCAGCTGGATGTGGCTGGTTTGGAATTTGAAGATGCCTCGGTAAATGGTGGATACCAAAACAGCGAATGGATGATTGGTGTTGAGAGTGATCGCGCAGAAGGACATGTGTTGATTTCTTCTGACGAATCAGCACCCATGATGATTGATTTGGAAAGGTTATTCTTGCCAACGCCAACAGAAGCGGGTGGCGATGCTGAAGAGCTGGATCCATCTACATTGCCCCATATACAGCTGGCGGTAAGAAACTTTGGTGTGGGCGATAAGCGATTTGGTGAAGCTAATTTGTTGATGAAACCACAAGCCAATGGGGTCAAGATTTCTGGGATTAATGCCAATTTGCTTGGTTTGCAGTTAGGTGATCCGGAGCATGAAACTAGGTTAGAGTGGACGGTAGAGAATAATCGTCACCACACTAGCTTTGATGGTCTATTGCGTGCCGGTAATATTGGTGAGGTGATGAAGGCTTGGCAATTGCCGGCTATCTTGGATAGCAAGGAAGCACACTTTTTTGCCGGGTTAAATTGGAAGGGGCGCCCTTGGGATATTTCTCACACTACCATGAGTGGCGCGATGTCACTGCATCTAGAAAAAGGTCGATTTTATAAGTCGCCGACAGGTGCAGCCAATGCATTAATTCGTTTGGTGGGACTATTTAATTTTGGCAATTGGGTACGCCGGTTACAGCTCGATTTTTCAGATTTATTTGAAAAGGGTATGAGCTACGATGAGATGCGTGGTGGGCTTGTATTTGATCGGGGAACCTTAACATTTGATGCGCCTATGGTGGTTAAACTGCCGTCAGGTCGTATCAAAATGGAAGGGGAGGCAAACCTGGTTTCAGAGGAAATTGATGCTGAGTTGGTGACAACATTACCAGTTGGTACCAATCTTCCCTGGGTGGCGGCAGCCATTGGTGGCTTGCCCGCAGCGGCAGGTGTCTACTTGACCAGTAAGGTTTTCAAGAAGCAAGTCGATAAGTTGTCCAGTATCAGCTATAGCATCGAAGGTTCGTGGAATGAGCCTGAAATTCAAGTACAGAAAATTTTTAGTGACAGTACATCTGGTAGTAAAAAGTCTAAAACACAGCCCAATACACTTGAAAAGGCATCGGTATTAGAGCCGGTTACAGAATCAGTATCGGAGTCAGTGCCTGTACCAGAGGGCAGTCTATGAGTGGGCCTGCTTTGCCAAGAGTAGCCGCTCTGCAAATGACGAGTAGTGGTGGTCTCGATGCAAACCTGTCCCAAGCAAGCGCTTTGATTCGAGGGGCTGTTAACCAGGGAGCACAATTATTGGTGTTGCCCGAATACTTCGCTTATCACGGTTGTGGAGACATTACTGAAATTGCTCAGCAAGAGAAGGATAGTTCTGGCCCTGCACGTAAATTTTTGTCAGAGCAAGCACAACAGCATAAGATCTGGCTTGTAGGCGGAACCATTCCTGTAGCAACTTCCTGTGGTTTATCTAATAAAGGGGTGGACGATGACAATCGAGCTTTAGCTAGCTGTTTTGTCATTGATGATAAAGGCCATGAAGTTGCCTGCTATCAGAAAATGCACCTGTTTGATATGCAGGTAGATGATGCCCATGGTAGTTATCGGGAGTCCAAAGATTATTGCCATGGAAAAGAACCGGTAGTGGTGGATACGCCCTTTGGTCGATTAGGGTTGAGCGTTTGTTACGATCTTCGTTTCCCTGAGTTATATCGTTATTTGGCAGATCAAGGAGCGGAGTTAATTGTTGTTCCATCTGCCTTTACAGCCAAAACAGGTGAGGCTCACTGGCAGTTGCTATTAAAGGCAAGGGCTGTCGAAAATCTGAGTTATGTTATTGGTGCCAATATGGGTGGCCGCCATCATCCCAAACGGCCTACTTGGGGCGGTTCTGTCATTATCGATCCCTGGGGAAATATTATAGATGAGTTAGATGATGGCCCCGGCGTCATCGTTGCTGGTGTTGACCTTAACTATCTAAAAAAATTACGCCAGAAAATGCCTGTGTATGAACACCGACGGTTTAATGTGGTCAAACCTTCTAATTAAGCTAAGTGATTAAATCTACTTAGTTATTAAACCAACGTACTCTGTTTATTTTTTGCTGGTAAAAATGCCAGCGAGTAGGCTCAATCATGAATAACGATTTATTTACCTTTTTTGAAGTATCCAAGTATAAAGCGTGGTTTTTCATGTTTTTAACAGCTTTCTTGCTGTTTGTGCTTTCTACGCAAGCTCTTCAAGCCTCTGATCAGGCTGATGCCCCTAAAGTTGTACCCAATATGACAGTAGAGCAGGCCAAGCAGTTGATAGAGGAGGGACGAGATCTGGAAACCATTCCAAAAACTGTATGGAAAAAAGTACTCACACCCAAGCAATTTAATATTCTGTGGGAAAAGGGCACGGAAAGAGCTTTTACTGGAAGTTTGCTTAAGAATAAGCAAAAAGGCACTTATGTCACGGCTGGTTGCAGGTTACCGGTTTTTCACTCTAGTCAGAAGTATAAGTCAGGTACAGGTTGGCCCAGTTTTTGGGAAATGCACCAAGCTGATAATATTAAATTAGAAGATGATTGGTCCTGGATGGGCAAGCGTATCGAAGTATTATCTGCTTGTGGCGAACATTTGGGACATGTATTTCCTGATGGACCCGAGCCAACAGGGCTAAGATACTGCATTAATTCTGAAGCACTATTATTTATTCCCGATGAAAAGCCCTAAAGCGCTTTTGTTTAAACCCAAAGCACTCTTGCCTAAACCCATTACCTAAATCCAGAGTGCTCCTGTTTATACTCACTATATAAGGGTGGAACCTGCCAAAAAATACCTATAGTATCCTCACCCCGACTTTGAGCTGGTTAGGTAAGTTCTCGTGCGTTTAGTGGGAATGCTACAGATAGAAAAGAAATTGAAGGTAATAGATATGGTAACTGAATTTGAGTGTAAAACGTTTGAAGAGCTGGTATTCAGCATTGATAACGTTGAGTTTAAGTATTCTGAATGCACGATAATGGCAGAAAAAGAACACAAAAAATTCCCCAACGTGGAATTGATACTAAAGAATTCTGACGGTATCTTTGCCGAAGTGGCTGTTTCTTCCAGTGACAAAGAAGTGGGCAAAAGCAATATTGTTCGCGGTACCTATGATGGTGACGTGATCGAGGAAGATCTCGCCATTGGCTTGAGTAAATTGGCGAACATGACCAAGTAAAAGCCTATTTGTGTAAGGGTAGATTGTTTTCTCCATGCTTTTGGGGAATCTATCCATCAAATAGTGTTAACAGGCCCAGGGAAACTGATGAGCAATATAGAATCTTTCCTGGAAACACTACAGCGTCAAAAAAACACCCTCACTGTGACCAACCCCTATCTTGATGATGGGGCGGTCAACAATCTCCGACTCTATCTGAAATACATGCTCGAACATATGTCTGCTAATCCTGGCAGGCGTGTTCTTTTAGTTGGCGAAGCACCTGGTTACAAGGGATGCAGAATTACTGGTATCCCTTTTTCTAGTGTAAAAGTGCTTATGAGCACGGACCATTCGTTATTTCATGCCATAAAACCCCAGTTGTCTCTTAGTGATGATGCATTGAGTGAGATGACATCTGAAAATACAGCTACCATTGTTTGGAAATGTTTAGTCGATAAAAAAACCATACCGCTGTTTTGGAATTCTTTTCCTTTTCATCCGCATCCAAAGGGTAAAGAGAACAAAAATAGGGCGCCGAACAGTAAAGAAATTGCTCAGGGGATCACTTACCTACAACAGCTTTATACTATTTTCCAGCCTGGGATAGTTGCAGGGGTTGGTGTCAAAGGTGTTGAATTTGCAAGAAAAGCTTATCCAGAATTACCTATTAAATACATCAGGCATCCTTCCTATGGTGGAAAGTCTGAGTTTATTGAAGGAATGAATAGTATTATTCAGTAAGTCTTATAATTTGATAAACAGAGTCGATAACTAGAGTTAAGGGTGAGAGCCAGGAATAAGGGGCAGGAGCCAGCGAGGTTATATGAAGTCTAAAATTCAACAGATAGGCAGAATAATTTCAATTTTGCCATTTTTGATGTTTTCAAAATTTGCTTTTTCAGCTGGATATATAGATCAGGTCGAGGGCGTTGCTTTGTCCCATCAGGACAGATCTGATGCAATTTTCCTTCTTGTTGTTTTTGTCAGTATGGCTTTGGTTATCTCCTTTCTTTGTTCTGTAGCAGAAACTGTTCTTTTAAGTATTACCCCATCCTATATAGAGGGCTTGAAAGTTCAAAAGCCGGAGCAAGCTGCACGCCTTAAATTACTTCGTCAGGAAAAAATTGATCGCTCGCTTGCGGCCATTTTGACCATGAATACTGTAGCCCATACTGTAGGCGCCATTGAGGCAGGGGCACAATCGGCCATAGTTTTTGGTAGTACGTGGGTTGGTTTATTTTCGGCCATCATGACCCTTTTGATTTTATTTCTGTCCGAAATAGTCCCGAAAACACTGGGTGCCGTTTATTGGCGCAAGCTGGTGGGGATAACAACACTTTATATTCGAGCCCTTATTGTTCTTATGTATCCTTTAGTAGTGGTCTCAGAGGCTCTTACTCGACTTATTACTCGAGGAAAAACTGCCCATAAATTTAGTCGTGAAGAATTTTTGGCGATGGTCGGTTTCGGTCAAAAATCGGGTGAAATTGATGAACATGAATCCAAGATCATCCAAAACCTGTTTCGCTTTCGCTCCTTAAAAGTCACGGATGTAATGACTCCACGAGTTGTTATTACAGCATTATCTGAAGATATGCCTGTCTCCGAGGCACAAAAAGCATTGCGTCATTGTCCATTCTCACGACTGCCTTTATATGGCGAAAATATTGATGACATCACCGGTTTTGCTTTGAAAGATAAAATCATGATGTACAAGCCTTCGGGTGGGAAGGAGCTCACATTAACGTCGTTCAAACGAAAGCTAGATGCTGTACCTGACTTTATGCTATTGCCAAAACTGTTAGAGGTTTTCCTTGATAGCAGGCAGCACATTGCCATCATTGTGAATGAATATGGTGGGGTTAAAGGGCTGGTGACTCTAGAGGATGTTATAGAAACATTACTAGGCATGGATATTGTTGATGAGACAGATAATGTAACAGATATGAGGGCATTGGCTCGCCAGCAATGGAGCAAGCGTGCTGAGGCTTTAGGATTTGAGCTTCCCGAAGAATTGTTGGAAAGGGTTGAAGATAAAAAAGAGACTAGGGACGATGATAGCTAGGCTAGTATCAAGTCAGTGGCAATAATTTTGTTAGAGACGAGATTTGATTAGTTCGTTTATGTCTTGATATTTCCAGTTGGTTTTTGTTGTGCGCTGCAGTTCATCTAGGTGCTCCACAAACTGAGGTTTAAATGGTGCTACCTTTTCTTCCCACCAAATTTTTATGTGAGGGTTTGCCAATAGGCCTAGCGCGGTTTCGGCTTTGGCAATGAACGCTTGTTCAGAGATACGTCCCCTTGTGTAAAGCTCATAATGACCTTCGATGATCAAAAAAAGCTGAAAAACGAACCAAATAAATAGCATTCGTTCTTCTTCGCTAAGTTGGTTGGGATCACGAGCTGCCTTATTCCACAATGTACCCATAGATGGGTTATCGATGACCTGTTTAGCCCAGTCGGACATTTGTTGAGCTAGACCAAGTTCTGCCTGCGTTTGGACAGATACATTATTATCTCGAATTTGAAAGCCGACATAGACAAGTGAAAGTACTACTGCAGCAGCACCTACAACCTCGCAAATAGCAACAATAAGATCGATTGTCATAATATGTTAGCTCTTTCGTACACCAGCTCGTTATAAACGTCCAAACGACATGATGTCCAGTATTAAGAACGTTAGTTACGTTTAATAATCCGGATCTCTAGGATTACCGATGGTAAGGATGCCCTGAATTAATGGTACCTGCGCGATAGATTTGTTCTACCAATAAAATGCGTACTATGGGGTGTGGCAGGGTTAGAGCGGAGAGGGACCATTTGCTATTGGCTCGTTTCCGGCATTCTGGTGCCAGGCCATCGGGGCCGCCCACCAATAAACTAAAATTATCACCAGAAAGTTGCCACTGTTGTAGTTTCCCTGCTAATTGTTCAGTGCTCCAGGGTTTACCCAAGACATCCAGTGCGATGACATGATCCTGTTCACCGATGGCTTTGAGCATAGCTTCGCCTTCACGTTGAATGGCACGGTTAATGTCTGCGCCTTTTCCACGTTGTCCCAGGGGTAATTCAATAATTTCTAGATTTAACTCTGGGGGAAGTCGCTTTAGGTATTCATTGCAGCCGGCTTCTACCCAGTCGGGCATTTTGGTACCGATAGCAATAATTCTTAGGCGCACAGGTGGTTTTGTCCTTTTTAGTGTTTGTCTAACCTAGTGTTCCTCGACATCCGCGTCGAGATCCCCAGGGCGAACGGACCAAAGTTTTTCCAGGTCGTAAAATTCACGGGTGGTGGGCTGCATCATATGGACAACGATATCCCCGAGGTCTACTAGTACCCATTCACCGGTATCCATACCTTCAACACCTATGGGTTGAAAACCTGCCTTTTTACAGTCTTCAATGACGTTGTTGGCTAGTGCCTTTACCTGGCGGTTTGAGTTACCGCTGGCAACGACGATGGTGTCCATTACATCTGTGAGATCACTGACGTTTAGTTGAGTGATATCTTTGCCTTTAACTTCTTCAAGGGCGTTCATCACGATATCAATTAAATTCTTACTCATTGAATTTCCTGTGCTGGATTATCTGGTGTTGGATTATTTGTATCTGTGTACAGCTGATGCTGTGTAATGTAATCAATAACAGAGTCCGGCACCAAATAACGGATAGATTCTCCCCGCTTAAGTGCCTGTCGAATACCTGTTGCTGAAATGGGCAGCAGGGTCATCTCCATAATTAATATTTTGCCTGCCGGTGTTTCCTGTAGTTGTTCTTTGTTGGTGGCTCGATGAGCTCGAACAAATTCAAGGACTTCTCCGCTCGTTGGTAAATGCCAACCAGGCCTTGCGGCTACAATAATGTGGGCAATATCGGTGAGCTCGCTCCACTTGTGCCATTGGTTCAGGTCGATCAGTGAGTCCATACCAATACAAAGGTATAACGGAGTCTCTGGCCCTGCTTCAGCACGGAGTTCTTTTAGTGTGTCTATAGTGTACGAAAACCCTTTTCGGCGTAATTCCCTAACATCAGCGACTAATCCTGGTTCTATTAATTCCAGATTACAGGATTTAGATGTACGCCCAAGTGCTAGTTTCAACATCGCCATACGATGTTCTGCGTTGCTTTCAGGTTGTTCCCTGTGGGGTGGGGTTGCACTGGGAATGAGCCGCATTTCACCGAGGCCAAGCGCCTTTCTTAATTCCACCGCCGTCCGCAAATGGCCAATATGAATAGGGTCAAATGTACCGCCAAAAATACCGATGCCGTTCATGCTAATACTATTCATATCAGCACTGTCTTGTGTGGAGCGTTTTGAAATCAACGGCATGATTTATTGACGTATTTCGCCATGACCATAGACGATCCACTTTTGTGAGGTTAGACCCTCAAGGCCTACAGGGCCGCGAGCATGGATTTTATCTGTGGAAATACCAATTTCAGCCCCCAGGCCATATTCAAAACCATCGGCAAAGCGGGTCGATGCGTTATGTATGACAGAACTCGAATCTACTTCTGCGATAAACCTACGCGCTCTGTCTTGGTCATCGGTGATAATAGATTCAGTATGTCGAGAGCTGTAATGAGCTATGTGCTCCATGGCTGCATCTATATTGGCTACAACTTTTATCGAAAGAATAGGTGCCAGATATTCGGTGAACCAATCTTCTTCCGTTGCTGGGAGGCAGTTAATAATTTTCTGAGTTTTCTCACAGCCTCTTAACTCGACACCTTCTTCTTCGTAAGCTTTGGCCAGGCGGGGTAAAATTTCTGAGGCAACGCCTTCTGCAACCAATAAGGTTTCCATCGCATTACAGACGCCATAACGGTGGGTTTTGGAGTTGAAGGCAATATTGAAAGCCATATCGAGGTCAGCCTTGTCATCAATATAGACATGGCAAATACCGTCCAAATGTTTAATGACGGGGACACGGGCATCATTGCTAATTCGTTCGATTAAGCCCTTACCTCCCCGAGGGACGATAACATCGACAAACTCAGCCATAGTAATTAGTTCGCCTACGGCAGCACGGTCGGTAGTTTCTATCACTTGCACCACAGCTTCAGGCAGGCCGGTAGCCGCTAGACCTTGCTTGATACATTCTGCAATAGCCTGATTGGAATTAATGGCTTCGCTACCACCACGTAAAATCGTGGCATTACCTGATTTTAGACACAAGCTGGCGGCATCAATGGTGACGTTAGGACGAGATTCATAAATAATTCCAACCACGCCGAGGGGTACACGCATTTTCCCCAGCTCAATACCGCTAGGGCGTTTTGTGAGTTCGGTGGTCTTGCCAATAGGATCTGTAAGGTCAGCGACTTGTCGCAGGCCCTCGATCATGGCATCTATTCGGCTGTCATTGAGTTCCAGGCGATCTAGTAATGCTGTATCAAGGCCGCTCGCTTGACCATTTTTTAAGTCGATAGCATTTGCCGCCAGAATTTGTTGGCGGTTGTTATTCAGTGCATCAGCAATAGCGAGTAGTGCAGCATTTTTTGTTTTGGTATTTGTTGCGGCAATGACTCTTGAGGCTGAGCGCGCTTGCTGCCCCAGCTGTTGCATGTAGGCTTTTATATCCATGAAACTCAATACATTTAAATGACTAGAACCGCCCATTATAACGCTATCGTGTTAGATGTGGCAGAAACTAGCAGGTGATTCAGAAGGTGGGTCAGAAATTGGTGGATCGGGCGTAGCTGTCGTTTTTAATGCCTATAGCTTCTGCCAGAGTCTCTATCTTTGCGACGGCGATTATCTGAGCTTTGTTTTTCAAAGAGCTTAGGTGGTGTTAATAATTTTGACCTGGGTACTAACAATGTTTTGTTGTTCAAATCACGGTTTTTATCATGCTTGTCATAATGGTTATTTTTATAGCGGTCATTTCTATAGCGACCGTGTATAGGCTTGCGGTATGAGTGAGGCCTAAATAGATTTCGTCCTCGATAGGGGTAATTAGTCCGGTAATACTCTTCCCTGTAAATTAAAGGTGGTGCTAATTGTTGGAGGGCAAGAGCAAGTTCTTGTTCTGCCAATCGTGCTTTATCACGTTCTTGACGATCTTGTTTTAGTCTATCGGTAACTTTGGCCATCTGCTCTATACGTGCAGCAGATTCTGCGGCTGTGTCAGCAGTAATTTCAGGATTTTTTAGCTCAAGTGTTTCCAATAATTCTCCAGGGACAGCGGGTTGGTCGCTGTAGGTAATTGTTCCATCAGCATCCACAGATTTATAAACCGTTTGTGCATAAATGGTTGTAGTGGCTAAGGCTGTTGTGACTATGAGAAGTGACAGGATCAGTATTTTCAATTGATCTAAGCCTCTGTCTGGATACTTTGACTTACTTTTAACATTCATAACCTTTGGTATTGCGTCGTTATTAAGGTTTCCGTAATTTTTTTGAAATTACACAGTTTTTGACATTAAAGAGCGTGCAAAGTTGTTTCTAAGCCATAATTCATCAAATTGTCATTTCATGTACATCTTTTTGTCATAGTGGCGGCCTAGTGTTCGCCCTATGACAACAACAAAAACACTGCAAGCAATTCATTCTGTTGATGTTATAGCTTTCTTAAGCATAGTTCAGTGGAATACAAGGCGCCGGATTCGGGTTTTGGCTAACGTCGTATCAAGTAGTGCAGACGGTTGGCCTTATCTATTGGTTCCAGTGGTTATTGCTCTAGTCTCCCCTGAACTGGGGTGGGCGGTATTTATCACCTTATTAGTCGGGTTTGCCATTGAGCGGCCAACTTACTATTTGTTGAAAAATAGTTTTAAGCGTAATCGTCCCCCCATGATTATTCCTGGCTTTCAAAGTGTGATTACCGCTTCTGATGAGTTTAGTTTCCCATCCGGTCATACGTCCGGTGCTTTTGTCCTTGCTACAACGTTAGTCTTGTTGATGCCTTTAGGCGCCTTTGGTTTTTATCTTTATGGATGGGCGATTACCGTTGCCCTGTCTCGTATTGTTTTAGGTGTGCATTTCCCCCTGGATACCGTAGCTGGGGCACTATTGGGCAGTAGTATCGCCTGGGTTGCTGTTCAGTTGGTGTCATTACATATAGCGTAGCGCATTGCATCTAGAGCGTAGGGTATAGAACATGGTAGTCATGTTATGAAAATTTTTTATGGTGTACAGGGAACCGGTAATGGGCACCTTTCTCGAGCGAGGGCCATGGCCTACGAGTTTTCTAAATACCCTGATGTGCAGGTTGATTGGTTATTCTCAGGACGTGAACGTCAAAACTATTTTGATATGGAAGTCTTTGGTGATTTTCAATGCCAAAAAGGTCTGACTTTTCACTCCCATGCTGGCCGAATACAGCCAATTAAAACAGTATCCAAGGCCCGCCTTATCCGGTTGTGGAAAGACATACATGCTCCCGATTTAACTGACTATGACCTAGTGATAAGTGATTATGAGCCTATTTCTGCAAGGGCGGCTCGTTTACATAATATTCGGTCGGTCGGCATCGGACACCAATACGCGTTCTGTTATCCTGTCCCTGAACGTGGGGCAAACCTGATGACTCGCGCAATTATGCAAAAATATGCGCCAGTGGATGTTCCCGTTGGGCTGCACTGGGACAATTTTGGTCACCCCATTTTGCCCCCTATTGTAGATTTAGCCGATGGCTTAAAAGCCGAGAGGGATACGATGGCCAATGTGCTGGTTTATTTGCCCTTTGAAGATCAGTCCAGCCTTTTGCCCTTATTCCAACAATTTACTGAGTACCAGTTTTATGTCTATGGCCCGGAGCTGAAATGGGATGATTTTGCTAATGTGCATACCCGCCCGCCAAGCCGAGATGGTTTTCAGCACGATTTGGTTAATAGCCGTTGGGTGATATGCAATGCGGGTTTTGAGTTGATTAGCGAAGCTTTACAGTTGGGTAAACACATATTGGCTAAGCCTCTTAGTGGACAAATGGAACAGCTGTCCAACGCAGCGGCACTTGAACAGTTGGGTTATGCCACCGTTGAGGAGCGTATTGATTATCAGGCGCTGGATTTTTGGTTCAGTTGTGAATTGAGCTTAGCGCGCCCTTCTTACCCCAACGTAGCGTCAGCACTAGCAAGCTGGGTTCATAATGGCTGCGAAGATAGCGTAGAGTCATTGAGTCAGACCCTGTGGGCCGATACTGCGTTGTGGTCATCAACCTCTGTGTATTGGGATGCAGCTTAAATCGTCAGTGTTATAATTTTATTTTGGGTAAGTCATTCCAGTCAGTGGTATAGCAAGGTGAACGATGTTGCTGGCGCATAGGCCAGCGTTGTCTGATGCCTTCCCCCGCGAGAAAAGCGGCACCTGAGCCATAGCGTTGATTAATTTTGTCCAGGGTTGCCATCAGAGCATCAGCACCTTTTTCCTGTGATGGTTGAAAAATATCCTGCTGATAATACTGTTTTGGCGTGATTTCTATTAAGCCGACGCCGGATTTAAGGTACTTGTAACCGGGGCGATAGAGTTTGCGAACCGCTTGTTTAGCATTGGCAGCGACGACTCGACTATCATCTGTAGGGTAGGGCAGTTTCACTACAGTGCTATTGCTGTAGTAATTGGGTTGATAGGGTGAGGTATGAATAAATACATGAATCGTTGATACCAAATGTTGCTGTGCTCTAAGTTTTTCTGTCGCACGGCAAGCATAGAGCCCCACAGCTTGTAATAGGGGATCCAGTTCAGAAGGTTTGTTACCAAAAGAGCGGCTGCAGTAAATCTGTTTTTTATCTGGCGGGCTGTCTTCCAAATCTAGACATGTAGTCCCGTTGAGCTCCTCTATGGTTCTTTCCAGACAGACACCGAAATGTCGTCGAATTGTTTTGGGGTTGCTACTGGCAAGGTCCCAAGCAGTATAAATAGATTGCTCCTTTAGTCGTTTCCCTATACGTGAGCCTACTCCCCAGACTTGGGTCACAGGAGTCCGTTGCATCAGCCACTGCCACTTTTTTGGATTATCCAATAGGCACACTCCTTGGCATTTTAGAATGTTCTTTGCCGCATAGTTAGCCAGCTTTGCCAGGGTTTTACTGGGAGCTATTCCCACACTGACGGGCATTCGAATCTGTTGCCACAGAGTATTCTTCATGTTTTTCCCATAATGCTGAAGATGTTGAATACCTGTCAGGTCGAGAAACATTTCATCGATGCTGTAAATTTCAATATTGGGACTGAAATGTCGCAAGGTATCCATGACCCGATGGGAGATGTCGCCATAGAGTCGAAAGTTACTGGAAAACACCGCTACTCGGTGGCGTTGCAGCAGGTGCTTTACTTTGAAGTAGGGACGAAGATCGGGAATCCCCAATGCTTTAGCTTCGCTAGAGCGGGCAATAATACAACCGTCATTATTGCTTAATACCACTACCGGTTTATTGCGTAAGTCGGGACGAAATATTTGCTCACAGCTCGCATAGCAGCTATTGCAGTCTACTAGTGCGAACATCCTTTTAACGCAAACATCGATGATGGCGAACGGAGTGAGCAACGACACCTTCGATTAGTAGCTCTGCATTATCGTGCAATTGAATGGGAGGATAACGGCTGTTACCGGCACGCAGTAATTGTTCCTGTAAATCGAGTACTTTGCAGGTGAGTTCACCATCAATGGCAGCGATAACGACATCACCATGTTGTGGTTGCAGTGCCCGGTCGACAATCAGAAGGTCTCCACTAAAAATACCAAATCCTGTCATGGAATCACCCTCAGCCCGGGCAAAAAATGTGGCCGAAGGATGTTTCACCAGATACTCGCGAATATCCAGCGGTGCTTCCACAAAGTCATCTGCCGGGCTGGGAAAGCCAGTACGAACTGCCACACCAAATAATGGCAGTGGCGTAGTTTTTGGTGTTGTTAAAATAGCGGAGGGGGAGATTTTCATTCTAAAATAATACTGTATTTATATACAGTATTCAAGTTAATGGTTGATCAGTATTTATTTGGGGATATTGTTGGGTATAAGCAATAGTTCATAGTACTATTGAGTGTTTTTGATGCTCAGTAGCGTTCCCTTTTCATTCTATTTATAGTTGACTATAACAGAGACTTTCCCATGCACAAGATAACTTACCGCCGTGATATAGACGGTTTGCGTGCGGTGGCAATTCTACCTATCTTGCTCTATCACGCGGGCATTCCTGGCTTTAGCGGTGGTTTTATTGGTGTTGATATATTTTTTGTTATTTCCGGTTTTCTGATCACCTCAATTATTATACGGGAGGTCAACGAAGGCAGCTTTAGTTTTGTTAACTTCTGGGCACGTCGGGCACGGCGTATTCTACCCGCAGCATTGGTTGTTGTTGTATTTACATTGGTCGCGGGTTGGTTTCTTTTCGCCCCGGTCGATTACATTGAGTTGGGGCGTTCTGCACGTACCCAAGCATTTTTCGCAGCTAATTTTTTCTTTTGGGGTGAGTCTGGTTATTTTGATGGGCCTTCAGAGCTCAAACCCTTGTTGCATACTTGGTCGCTGGCCGTTGAGGAACAGTTTTATATAGTATTTCCGTTAGTTTTGATTTTGTTACACAAACTTCTGCCGACTTATAAACGCTTGGCGCTCACACTACTTTTTTCGGCTTCGTTGGTTGCGAGTATTATTTGGGTCAAAGATTACCCTTTGGCAACATTCTATTTATTGCATACTCGTGCTTGGGAGTTATTGCTTGGTGGTTTGTTGGTTCTGCTACCGTTGCATAGTATCCGGTATAGAGCACTCGCCGAAGTGGTTAGCTTGGCCGGTTTAGCCACGATTGCTTATTGTGTCATAAACTATGACTCCAGCATTGTTTTTCCAGGTATGAGTGCGGTTCCCCCTACGTTAGCAACAGCCGCCCTTATTTGGGTTAATGGGCGCCATAACAGCATCGTTAAACAGCTTTTATCACTACAACCTATGGTCTGGGTTGGATTGATCTCTTACTCTCTATACTTGTGGCATTGGCCGCTTATAGCCTTCGCTCGCTATTCTGCTATTGATGAATTGGTACTAACCGATAAATTACTCCTTATTAGTGCAAGTATTATCTTGGCTTACTTTTCATGGAAATTCATTGAAACGCCCTTCCGTAAAAAACAACTATTGGTGACCAATAAAAAAATACTCTATAGCGCTTTTGCTTCAATTTTAATTGTTGCAGTGGTTGGGCAACAAATTCGTATGGCTAAAGGTTTTCCGCTACGTTTGCCGGAATATGCTCGAAACTACGCAATTGGAGCTATTTGGAGTAAAGACCAGACCGAATGTTACAAGCTTAATAAAGCTGGGCAGCTATGTCGGTTTGGTACAGACCAAACCAAAAAGCCTGAGCTGTTTTTTTGGGGGGATAGTCATGCCGCAGCTTTATTGCCTGGTGTTATAGAAAAAACAAAGGAGCACGGGCTCATAACACTGCATGCTTCAAAAAGTTCTTGTCTTCCCATACTGGGCTTGGGTGCTGAGCTAAAAGGCAATTCTAAATGCGTAGACTTCAATCAGTTAATGATAGATCAGCTTGGATCCTTGGGTATCAAACAGGTGTTAATCGCAGGTGCTTGGGCTGCCTATATCAATGATGACAGTACTCCTGCTGTAGCTAGTAAAGATCAGGCCGTCGATAAAAATTCAGGTGTTACTCCAGAAGTTTTTCGCAATTATCTAGCCGATATGATTCAAGACTTGCGAGCTAAAAATATTCATGTCTGGATTGTGCGCCAAGTGCCTTGGCAGGGTGAAGCGATGGCACACAAGCTCACTAAGCTCGCCATGGAAAATCGGGATACAACAAATGTTGGATTGCCATTGGAAGAGCACATGCATCGCCAGGAATATGTGAATACTGTGTTCGATGAGTTGGCTGATGATGGAGTAACCATATTGGACCCAACACCGTTAATGTGCACCGATATTTTTTGTCCTGCTCAAAAGGACGGTTACTCTTTATACAAGGATAATGATCATCTTTCAGTTCAAGGGGCAAAGATGTTAGGAGAGTTATTTGAGCCGATTTTTGAAGCGATTAAATATAAATGACGCATTGAAAAAGCGGTGGTTTCTAAGATTTTAAAAAGGGCAGAGCTACACGGTTTCAATATTTACAGGTACGGCTTTAAACGCTGGAGTCTTACTGCGAGGGTCACTCTCACAGCCAATCAGCACATTCGCCTCGGGGAAATAGGCCATTAAATTATTGTCAGGTAAATCGAAGGGGTAAACCCTCACATGATCCATTCGGCCATAGGCGGAAACCAGATTAACCAGGTTATTTTGAATGCCCTTTTTTCCAATACCGAGTTTCTCAATCGTGTCTGTGTTCATCAAAATAGACCAGCGATCCTGGGTGTTGCGGTAGCTGTCGGTTTCTTCATAAATAATGGTATTGAACTGACCCTCGCTGCGCACTGAGGTTAATGTGAAGGGATAGTTTTGATTCTGTTCCGGCTCTGGAATGGGGTGAACAGTAAACAGCGCCTTACCATCTGGCCTATTAAATTCCGGTTGGTGTTTTAACCGTCCTCGAATATGAAACTCCTGCTTGGCCACATCAATACTTGCCAGTTGTTCCATACCGGGAATGGTATTGGCGATGGCTGTTCGGATCGTTCCATGCTGCTTAAATTCATTGAAATCCACCGGGGAGTTTTGCAGTAGTTTTTGCGCAAGGTCACAGAGTACTGTTACTTCGGGTCGGGTGTTTTCGTGGCGATCAATACCGCCGTCGCTGAGTCGCACATAATTGAACATGGATTCCTGGGTGGTGGGTTGCCACTCTTCATCCCGGGCGGTCACCGGCAGAATCAGGGTTTCGCTGGTATCACAGCCGTGTATATGCCCCGTATTTAATGTGGTGGTTAAAAATAATTTAAGGCCAATTTTATCCAGTGCCTCTGCCGCCCAGGTTGAGTTGGGGGTGGCGCCATAGAGGTTGCCGCCCATGATCAGGGCCGAGTCTATTTCGCTTTTGTGAGCGGCAGTTATACAGGCCAACGTATCCATGCCTGTAGTTTGTGGCAGCTGAACCCCCAGTTCATTTTCCAGTTTATTGAGGACATCTTTGGTTAATACTGGCTTGACACCGATGGTGCCAATACCCTGAACATTGCTGTGGCCGCGCAGTGGTAACAGACCGGCTCCAGGTCTGCCAATCATGCCCCGCAGCAAGGCGAGATTGGAGATATATTCGACATTTTCGACACCGTGTTGGTGATGGGTCATACCCATACCCCAGGCAAATACCACATTGTTTGACGCAATATATTGGCCGGTGACTTGGTGGATTTGTTGTTGGGAAATACCGGTGGACTGCTCAATGGTATCCCAATCGGTGTTGTCGATATCCTGCCTAAATTGCTCAAATTGCTTGGTGTACTGAGAAATAAACTCAGTATCTTCCCTCTGTTGTTCCAACACCGATTTGGCAATGCCCTTAAACAATGCAGTGTCACTACCAATGTTAGGCTGCAAATAATCACTGGCAATCCAGGTGCCGCCAGTGAGCATAGACTTGGCACTTTTGGGTACCGCAAAACGCACTAACCCCGGTTCTTTGGCCGGGTTAATAATAATGACTTTGCCACCGCGATCCCGCACACTTTTGAGTTGATGGATGAATCGGGGATGGTTTGAGGAGGGGTTGGCGCCAATCACAAATACCAAATCACAGCGGGATAAATCTTCCAGCTCCACCGTGGAGGTACCACTGCCAATGGTTTCCCCCAGTGCAACACTGGTGGCCTGGTGGCAGTAATAAGAGCAATTGTTTACGTTGTTGGTGCCATACAGGCGGGCTAATAACTGCAATACAAAACCGGCTTCATTGGATGAACGCCCGGAAGAATAGAAAAATGAGTGGTTTGGGTCAGTGGTAGAAAACTTCTCCGCGGCATAATTTAATGCCCACTCCCAACTGACTTCCTTAAAGTGATTGGCTTCTTTTGTTTTGAAAATAGGATTGCCGAGCCTGCCCAAGTGTTCTAATTCGTAACCAGATAATTCTCGCAATTCTGACAACGTATGCTGAAAAATTTCCGATGGAATGGCGGGTTGAATATCAGTGGATTGCGCCTGAATACTTTTATTGCAAACCGCCGGAAATTCCCCAAGCTCGTTGGTCATACCACCCTGTTGTCCACCCATTCCCAGTCCACAGGCCTTGCAGGAATTTTTGGAATTTAGCGCTTTTGAAGAATTTTTCAGGCCAATGTTTTGAACAGTTTTTAAGGTATAGAGAACTTTTTTGGTGCCGCCACCAATGATATTTTCTGACTTGGAATGATGATTTTTATTGCCCACAGAATCTTTTCCCATTGTTATCAGCGCGATAAATGTTGGGCATGAAATTGAATATGCTCACCAATCAATGACGCAATAAAAAAATAGCTGTGGTCATAACCGGGTTGCCTGCGAATGGTCATGGGGTAATTGGCATCCCGACAGGCAGCTTCCAGTAATTCGGTTTTCAGTTGTTCCTCAAGAAAATTATCCTGATCGCCCTGGTCGATCAAAGCTGGTAGTTGTTGTGCCGAAGAGCATTGCTTGATTAGCTCAACGGTATCGTATCGCTTCCAGGCTTCTCGATCATCACCGAGATATTGGCCCAATGCCTTCTGGCCCCAGGGGCAGTTTATGGGCGAACAAATGGGTGCAAAGGCTGAGACTGATTGGTATTGGCCGGGGTTTTTCAGCGCAATGGTTAGTGCACCGTGACCACCCATGGAATGTCCGGAAATACCAACCCTTGAGTTGTCGATGGGAAACTGCTGGTTGATCAGTGAAGGTAACTCGCAGGCCACATAATCATACATCTGGTAATGTTGATTCCAGGGTGATTGGGTGGCATTTAAATAAAACCCAGCTCCTAACCCAAAATCATAAGTGCCATTTGGATCATCGAGTACATCATCACCACGGGGACTGGTGTCCGAGCAAATAATGGCCATGCCGAATTGGGCGGCGAACTGTTGTGCACCTGCTTTGATAACAAAGTTTTCATCGGTGCATGTCAGCCCCGATAACCAGTAAAGGGCAGGCACTGATCCCGGTCCCTGTTCAGCTTGTGGTGGCAGGTAAATGGAAAAGGTCATGTCACAGTTCAGCACAGCCGAACTATGGCGGAAACGGAGTTGTTGGCCGCCAAAGGATTTATGGGCGTCAATTTGTTCCATGTCTATTTTCCCTGTGGTGACCCAGAATTTTTTATTTAATACAGAACTATCAATATAGAACAACAGACCGAATACTTTCTCCTGTATGCATTAGATCAAACGCTTTATTGATATCATCCAGAGGCATGGTGTGGGTAATTAAATCATCAATATTAATTTTACCCTCCATATACCAATCGACAATTCTAGGAACGTCGGTGCGGCCTCTGGCGCCACCGAATGCGGTACCTCGCCATGAACGGCCAGTGACTAACTGGAAGGGGCGGGTGGAGATTTCCTGGCCAGCTCCGGCAACACCCACTATGCAGCTTTGCCCCCAGCCCTTGTGACAGCATTCCAGCGCTTGGCGCATCACATTCACATTACCAATACACTCAAAGCTGTAATCCACGCCGCCGCCAGTGAGTTGAATTATATGGTCCACCACATTTTCAACATCATTGGGATTGATAAAGTCTGTCATACCAAACTGCTTGGCTAATCCTGCTTTGGTTGGGTTGGTATCAATACCGATAATGCGGGTGGCCCCCACCATTTTGGCCCCCTGAATCACATTAAGGCCGATGCCGCCCAAGCCAAATACTGCCACTGTGGAACCTGCTTCGACTTTCATGGTGAAAGCCACGGCACCAATACCGGTGGTAACGCCACAGCCGATATAACAAATCTTGTCGAACGGGGCATCTTCCCGAACTTTGGCCAGCGCAATTTCCGGCAGCACGGTGTAATTGGAAAATGTCGAGCAGCCCATATAGTGGAGAATCGGTTGGCCATCCAGCGAGAAACGGCTGGAGCCGTCCGGCATTACCCCTTGCCCTTGAGTAGAACGAATAGATTGGCACAAATTGGTTTTTGGGTTCAGGCAGAAGTTACACTCCCTGCATTCCGGGGTATACAGGGGGATCACATGGTCACCGGGTTTTAAACCTTTAACATCTGGCCCCACATCCACCACAACACCCGCACCCTCATGGCCGAGAATGGCTGGGAAGGCACCTTCAGGATCATCGCCCGACAGCGTAAACGCATCCGTATGGCAAACCCCGGTAGCTTTAATTTCCACCAGCACTTCACCCGCTTTTGGTCCTTCCAGGTCAACATCGACTACTTCCAAAGGTGAACCCGGTTTAAAGGCCACTGCCGCACGTGTTTTCATCCTGAGCTTACTCCCTAACAATCATGGTTAATCAGCCAATGACTATAATCAGTTGGCCCATAGTCTGTAAACAAGAGCCGGTGTAAACAAAGCCTGGGGTAAACCGGAAGTAGGGGATAAATTAAATGGAGAAGTGTAGGTGTGAAAAATCCATACTTAAAAGGGAATTTTCAAGGGCTGACCTTTCTGCGCAGCGGCCAGAGTTTTTGTAACATTTTTTTAAACAGCATAACTAATTGATTTTTATAGGCACCAAGATATGCTCAAGGGAGCTTGAGTTGTAAGTAAAGGAATGACAGAAAAATTAAAGGGAGTCTCACTATGTTAGACAAGAAAAAACCTTTTCAAGCCCAACACATTTTTTTATATATAAAAACTGAAGATCTTAATGCTTGTAGTCCTGGAACAAGGGACCAAAGTGATATAGTGCTCGAGTCTTTATAATTCACTGTTAAGTGCTAAGAAAAGTTATGGCTCAGAATCCATTTTATGTTTATGCATTGAAAGACCCTAGGCAGAAGCCAGCCAAGCCATTTTACATTGGAAAAGGTACAGGAAATCGTGCATGGGAACATCAGAACGAAGTCTCTGGTTCAGAAAAGAGCGGCATCATTCAAGAGATTCATGATTCTGGGTTTAAAGTATTGCATACGGTGATTTCAGATAATCTCACCGAGGAACAGGCTTTAAAAATTGAAGCAGAGCTAATTTCAGCTTTCGGCATTCGTTCGCAGGTTGGCTTACTTACAAACAGGGTTCGCCCAAACCCAGACAATATTTCAAAAAAGGTTAAAGTCAATATCCCAGAGGGGTGTTATGAGAAGGCTCAGATGGGTTTGGGTTTTATTAAGTCGGCAATAATGGAACTGGCTAAGGCAAATCCGTCGGGAATTAAAAATTCAGATGCAGCCAAATATCTTGGGCTTCAATCTGATTATGGTGGCGGGTCTAAAGACTATCTCAGTTACAGCATACTGGGTATATTGATGAAAGAAGGTCGGATGGTACGCACTGAAAAAAAGAAACATGTTGCCAAATCTGAGTAAAGCACTTAACAAGCGCATGTTGACGGACTGGTTTTACGCAAGAGTATCTATGGATATTAAACAGTATATTGATTACTTCGATGAGATTTCCCATTTAAAACGAGAGCAACAATTTACGTTACTTGAGCAGGCGCGTAATGACATTCATGGACGCTCAAAATTTCCAATACTTTCCTTTATCCCCCCTTTTGTTCGTTTAACGTTGATATTGTTATTTGCTGGCGGAAGTTATCTGGTTTTTGGCTATTCAGGTTGGATGCTTTTACTGTCTTTTTTTCTAGGTTTAATTTGTTCAAGGGTCGTCATCACAGAAATCAACGATTCGTTAATGTTGAAAGCCCTCAAAAGAAATTTGGCTAAAATAGCGTAGAACAAGTTGGTCTAAGTTTTTTTGCATCACCCAAACCTCCCAATTAATACTCAGCAGTGACGACATGGATACGCCTATATCGTCACTGCTTTTTTAGCGAGTGATCAGCGGATGAGACCGAACATTTTGGTTAAGCTGAAGGATGCCAGCCTGCATCTGCCCAGAGTTGGCCTGAAACCACCGAGTTGGAAATCATAAAGCAGATTGCATCGGCGATTTCTTCCGGTTTAATTAGGCGGCCAAGCTGCGTATAGGGCAGAATATATTTCTCAATATATTCCTCACCCATGGCGCGAACCATTGGAGTATCAGTAAATCCGGGGTGAATTACGCCGCAACGAACACCGTGGAATGTAGCTTCCTTCGCTAGGGTTGAGGCTGCACCTTCCAAGCCGGCCTTGGTCGATGCATAGGATACTTGCCCTTTGTTTCCCTGTGAGGAAATAGAGCCAATAAAAATTACGGTGCCCTGTACATGCTCATCGGCCACCCACTTTTTCAGACCTTTCGCAGCTCGGTCCTCGGCAACGCGGGCGATCAACTCCATGGCCCAGTAAACGGGTGCAATTAGGTTGATATTGACGACCATTTCGAAATTTTCCTGAGGATAAATACTGGCCTTTCCCGTTTCTCGATCGACACGAACAGCCAGATCATCTCGGGTAATACCTGCTGCCGGTACACAGATACTGACTATGCCGAAGTTCTTCTCCATCTGATCATAAACAGATTTACGGAATTCGGAATCGGTTACATCTCCTTGAAAAGCTACAGCAACATCACGCCCAACTTCAGCATTGATATCAGCAGCAACCTCTTCAATGCGATCAGTCATATCAACAATGGCAATCTTTTTTACGCCTTGTTCAGCCATTAGCTTAGAAACTGACTGGCCAATACCGCTGGCTGCGCCGGTTATCACTGCAACTTTATCTTCAATACGCATTAACCTACTCCAATCTGTATTTTTGAATGCGGCAGAGTATAGCAGCGTTAAGCTGCTAAAAAAGCTCGAGAGTTAGAGTGTGAAGAGCGGGAAAACGTAATAAATTTAGTGAAAGAGCTCGATAAGAAAAATTAGTTACAGCGACCTAGCTAATTATTTATACGGTCGAGTAAATTACTTGCTGCGTTCCTAATTTATAGGTGATTGAGGTGTTACTTCTCAGCCACCAACTCTCCCACCGCATTAGCCAAAGTTTGATTCGACACCAAAATCTCTCGATTAATATTCAGCAGCGACGATAGGGGTATGCCGATATCTTCATTGCCTTTATAGCGGGTGATCAACTGATGGAGGCGGTCGTGGGAGTGGTTGATGTCTTCTTTTAATTGTTGTTGTTTTTCCTCGGTCAGAACCGGGTCGGTTTTTTCCAATAAACTAAGCAGGTGACGATAGATGGTGCGAGTATCGTAGCGCATGGTTTCCATCAGTTCCTCGTCTTCAGATTGCAGTCGCAGTTCCACCAGGTTCTGTCGCACATCCTTGAGGCTTTTGGCGCTGTAGACCAGATCCCGTGCCGCGTGGAGTAGGCCGGGAATATTCTGAGTTTCCTCGTCACTGGATTTTTCCTGAAGTACTCTGTTGGCGTATTGAATAATCTGTTGTTCAGTGTGTTTGATCTCTGAATACTGTTCGTCGTAGGTTGGGGTTTGTTGTCGTATTTGTTGGTAGATCTGCAGGGCCTGGTAGCCTTGCAGTAATTCTTCTGGGCGAATTTTTAGGGTTCTTAGGTTGAGAATAACCACTTTGTTAAACAGGTGTGTCACTTCCTGTTGGATGGCAGTTTCCGCCGCATCACTGACATTGTGGGGGACTTTGGTGATGTATTGGCAGACTGTAGCTTCATCACTGGTAAAGCGTTTGTGTAGCCAATGGGAAAAGGGCGAAACAAAGGGAAGAAACAGTGCAATGCCCAGCATGTTGAACATAGAGTGGAACAGCACCAGTGCGTACATAGGGTCCTGCACCGACAGCTTTTGAGTAATTAGGTGCAGCATGGGCACTAGAAGAATAAATGCCAGTACATCGGTGACCAGGTTAAATATAAAGTGAGACAGTGCCACTCGCCGCTTGTCTGCAGAGCCTTTTAAACTGCCTATTAATACGGTTCCAGTGGTACCCAAGTCAGCACCGACCACAATGGCAGCAGCGGTTGTGAGTGGAAGCACATCCGCATGAATAGCACTGAGGACAATCATCATAGTGGCAGAGCTGGATTGAATCAGAGCGGTAAATATCAGCCCACCGAGCAAGTAGAGGGGCAGTGGGTAGTCCCTAAAAATATCCGGTGAAATCTGCTCACTGAGAAATGCCATGCTGGTCTTCATCAGTTCCAGCCCCATTAACAGTAAGCCGAATCCCAGCAATAACCGGGTTTGGGAATGGAGCCTTTTTTCCGAATGAATAAACACGATGCCAAGTGAACCAAGAGCGATCAGAGGCAGGGAATATTCTGTCAGGCTTAGTTTGAAACCGATGGTGGCGACTACCCAGCCGGTGAAAGTGGTGCCCAGGTTGGCTCCAAAAATAATGCCCAGGGCATTGGTCATTTTCAGGATACCGGCACCGACAAAGGCCAGCACAATCAAACCTACCATGGAGCTGCTTTGTAAGCAGGCAGTACTGACAATACCCATCAATACACCGCGAATGGGTGTGTTGGTTTGCTCTCTTAACAGGTGCCGGAAGGAGCGCGTTCCCAATGCCCTTAGTGCCTGTTCCAGATTCATCATCCCGAACAGAAAAAGACCGAGGCCTGCGGCTAATTCCCAGGGTTGGAATTGCATATCTTAAGTTTAATGTTCCTTTTGAACGGATTACATTAAATAGTTTGTGTAATAACAGTTTAGAAGAAAGTGTGGATGAATAAAGTGGGTCGCAGGTTAGATAGGCCGTTTAGTTGAGGTATGTCAGGTAGGTTTTTGTGCTAGGCAAAGCTGGCTTGTGTTGGAGAGAGCATAAGTGGAGTAATCTATCGGGACCTTTTGTTGGCCCCGATAGATCAGAGTCAGTGCTATTTTCCTTTTCCTAAGGGTTTAAAGATCAAGATCAGCTTGGGCAGCAAGGTCATGGAACCTAGTAGTGCCGCCAGCATGGCCAGGCCAGTCAATAGCCCAAAATAAACCGATGGAATAAAGTTGGACAGGGCAAGAATGGAGAAGCCGACAATAATGGTGATGGCGGTGTAGAACAGCGCTCGACCAATACTGGCATGTGCCCTATGCATGGAGGCGATATAGTCACCGTCCACAGCAAACTCCCGTTTGAAACGGGTAATGTAGTGGATGGCATGGTCCACACCAATACCTACTGTAATGGCGGCAATAGTAATGGTCATCATGTCCAGAGGAACGCCGGAAATTCCCATACCTCCCAGTACTACACAGGCTGCCAACATATTGGGCAGGATGGCAATTAGGGAAATTGAGATGGAACGGAACAGCACCAGGAACATGGCCATAATACCAAGGAATACGGTGCCCAGGGTCAAGATCTGTGAGGTAAACAGGCTCTGAAGCATGTTGTTATACAACACGAGTAATCCAGTAAAGTTCACCTGTTTTTCATCAAAACCCGCTTCTTCAATCGCAAATGCATGAATCTGCTTCAACAGTTCATTACGGTTTAGCTCACCCTGGGTTTCGTTAATACGCATGGTGATGCGAGCTTGATTGTTCTTTTCATCAATATACGGGTCGAGTAGTAATTTGGCATTTTCTGGTGACAGCATCAATGACATAAAGGCGAGTTCAAGGTCATTAAGTTTGTGACCAGAGAGGTCTGAGGCAACGTCAGTTACAGTAACCAGTGAGCTTACTTTACCTACTTCTGGTAATGATTCGAGGTAGACGTGAAGTTTTCTCAGATCTTCTATACCGGCACTGGTTAACCAGTAGCTGTCTTCAACAACATCTACATCACCTGAATCGTCGTCACCAAAGTCATCTTCAAAATCATCGCCAGCAAAGGGATCGCCATAAGGGTCATCTACTGCATCTGAGGAGGCATCAGACTCTTCGTCAGCATAGAACCCAGCAAATGGATCATTTGCCGCTTCTGCTGCATCTGATGTGGTGTCAGTCTCTTCATCAGCATAGAACCCTGCAAACGGATCATTTTCCTCTTCTATTGATTCAGCTTCTTCCTGCGAGCCTTCGGGGCCTTTATCACTATCGGCATACATACCGGCAAAGGGATCGCCGTAAGGATCATCAGCTTCTTCTACAACATCATCTTCGCCGCTATTTTCATAGGCGCCAGCAAAAGGGTCGCCATAAGGATCATCAACAGGTTCTGATTCTTCTGCTTCTACTTCATTAATGAGCTCATCAAAACTAACAGTGCCCTCATCGACTAATTGAGGGGGTGCATCCAGAATAATATCGAAAGGTGTTGTACCACCAAGTTTGGCATCGATAACCGATAGCCCTTGATAAATTTCAGTATCGGAGCGGAAGTAATCAATGAAGCGGTTTTCTACTTTGAGCTGGCTGATACCCCAGGCACTTACAATGGCTGCCAATAATGCGAGGCCAAGTACCAAGCCACCATGCTTTTCGGTAAAGCGCGAGAAGTAGAGGGTATAGACGGCAGAGTTGTCACCTTTATCATTGTTCGTGCCTTTGCCGAAGATCATCATTCCGGCAGGGATAATGATAAAGGCGAGGATCAATGCGAGAACAATGCCAATGGTCATCATCCAGCCAAAGTCGATTACCGGGCGAATGTCGCTGACCACAAGGGAAACAAAGGCAACGATGGTGGTGAGTACGGTATAAAGGCAGGGACGCGCCATATAGTTAACGGTATCGCGAACCAGATCGAATTGGTCTTTGTCAGGGAATTCACGGTGTAGTTCACGGTAGCGAACGATTAAGTGAATGGTTAGAGCCAGAGTGATAATTAATAGTAGTGATACAAAATTAGATGAAATGACGGTTAGGCGCCAGTCAATCCAACTGAGATAGCCGAGGATAATTTCCACAGACAGAACACAGGTGACCAAAGGTAGTAAAACCCAACGGAACTGACGGAAAATAATGGCCAAGGTGATAATGATGAAGAGTACGATACCGGTACCAAATACATTCAAATCACTCTTAATAAAGTCCACCATATCGGCGGTGATCATACTTGGGCCGCCAAGAAAGACTTCGGCACGATCTTTAAATTTGAACATTTTTTCGCGAATTTCAGCGACACGGGCATGTTCTTCAGCAGCTTTTATGGTGCGGTAGTCCAGGAATTCTTGGCTGATTTGTTCGAGTTCAGCCGTCTCTTCTAGTGATAGTCCTTCTGTATCTCGCTTTATTCGTAGGGTGTCGCGCTGGTTGACTAGATCTAGATATTTTTTATCCAGCTCCATAACAGCGAGCAGTGCGGTGGTTTGGCCATCTTTGCTGAGAATCAGGTCACGGTAGATAGGGCTTTCTAGGAATTCAGTTTTCGCCATACTGCGGTCGGTGTCTTCTTGAAGCAGTGTGCGAGGGTCTTCTTTCAGTTTGGTAACGGAGACTTTTGGGCTGTAAAGCAGGGGGACGTCCAGCATGGATGTGACAGTCTCAACACCTTTAATGCCTGTTAGTTCATCACGTATTTCAGCGAGTGTGTTTAAGTTTTCATCATCAAACAAATCTCCCTTATAGGGCGTGTAAGTGACGACGAGAAAGTCACTGCTGCCATAGCGTTGCAGTGATTCCCGGAAATAGGCCAGGGATGTATCGTTCTCTAGGGTGAGAGAGTCGGCAGAGGCATCCAATTTAAAGTTTGGCAGGCCAAATGCCATCGCTATTGCAACAATAATTACTGCAATGATGGAGGCCACGGGGTGACGCAAAATTAGTTTTTCATAGATCCCCAACAACCGTTCAGACATCTGGCTATCCCTCTTATTTTTTTATTATGAAGTCGCGCATTATGACAGAAGAGAAGAGGTCAGTACTATAGTGGTTATTAGTAGAGCTCTGCGGAGGTTGCAGGGACAATAGAGCCTCAAGTTTAGCTATCAGAATGGCCTAGTGAGCGATCGGGGTCTATGCAGTCCCGTACCCGTTGTTTGAGTACTTTGGCTTCAGGAAACCCGCCATCAAGTTTACGTTCCCAAATTATTTGATGATCTATTCTGATTTCAAAAAAGCCACTTTGTTCCGAAGGCTTTAATGCGACCTCATCTAAATCATTTTCAAAGGTTGAGAGTAATTCTTGGGCCAGCCAGGCGGACCTTAGTAGCCAGTTGCATCGAGGGCAGTAATGGATAGTAATGCGTGGTTTAGAAGACATGAGGTAAACTTCCAGACAGTCTTTTTCAGATTAATTGTCGTTTTAGGCTCATTACCAAGATAACGTTAAGGCACAGAAGATGAAAGGTGTAATTCTCGATGCAGACAGTCTGGGCCCCAGCGATGTAGATCTTGGATCAATCACCGGGTTGCCGATTGAATGGACCATTTATGATACAAGTCAGCCTGAAGAAGTCGTTGATCGTATTGCCGATGCAGAGATTGTATTAACTAACAAAGCGCCGATAGGGGAAGCGGAACTATCGGCTGCCACTGGGCTTAAATATATTGGTGTGCTGGCGACAGGCACCAACGTGATTGATCTTAATGCCGCTAAAGCCAAAGACGTGGTAGTAACGAATGTAGTGGGTTATGGAACAGCTTCTGTGGTGCAGCATACGTGGGCGCTGATTCTTGCATTGACAACAAAATTACCGGATTACAATGTGGCCGCTCTCGATGGCTGTTGGTCAGAAAGTCCATTCTTCTGCTTATTGGATTTTCCGGTCAATGAGTTGTCGGGAAAGACATTGGGAATTGTTGGTTATGGGCAGTTGGGTCAGAAGGTGGCTGATATCGGTCGTGCTTTTGGTATGGATATTCAGGTGGCGGCATTGCCCTGGCGGCACAGTGACAGCACAGATCGAATACCCTTTGATAAATTGCTGGCGGAGGCGGATGTGATCAGTTTGCACTGCCCATTGACCGAGGAAACCCGCAACCTGATTGGTCGTAAGCAATTAGCCATGATGAAAAATTCTGCACTACTGGTGAATTGTGCCCGTGGTGGCATTGTAGACGAGCAGGCATTAGTTGAAGCCCTGGAAGATAGTTTGATTGCTGGCGCTGGAGTGGATGTGTTGACCGAAGAACCGCCTAAAAATGGCAACCCCCTGTTGAACCCAGAGATTCCCAACTTAATAGTCACACCCCACAGTGCCTGGGTGGCAAAAGAGTCTCGTCAGCGATTAATAGTCCAAGTGGCGGAAAATATTAAGGCATTTTTGGCGGGTGAGCCAAGTAATGTAGTAAAAGGATAGAGCAGCTATGTTAGGACTAATTCAACGAGTGAGCCATGCCAGTGTTGAAGTAGATGGCGAGGTTGTTGGTGATATAGGTCGAGGTATCTTATTGCTGCTGGGTGTACAGCGGGAAGATACGGAAGAGTCCGCTAAAAAATTATTGCACAAAGTAATGCACTATCGAATTTTCCCGGATGAAAATGACAAGATGAATTTGAACGTGCAGCAGGCTGGGGGTGGTTTACTGGTAGTCTCTCAATTTACTTTGGCGGCAGATACCCGAAAAGGATTGAGGCCAAGTTTTACCACTTCGGCACCGCCGGAGCAGGCCGAAGCTTTGTATGATTATTTTTTGGCGCAAGCTGCGGAGTTATGCCCACAGGTTGCGGCGGGAGTTTTTGGGGCCAATATGCAGGTATCCTTATGCAATGATGGCCCAGTGACGTTTATGTTAGAAAGCTAAGGAACCTCTGAAAAACTACCTGCGTTGCGGTTGCTGCGTTAAAAATTGGCTCAAATCGGTCATTTATGATGTATAAACTCCCTCTTTTCGCCAATTTTTGCCTTGCACTCGCTGCCTCGCCTACGTTTTTCAGAGGTCCCCTAAGCTGATACTCCTGTAAACCTTACACTTCAAAAGGTGTGTTGAGCTTTTTCTCTACAGGTACCTTGGCCAGCCTTACATATTGGGGAATACCATTGTTGAAGGGTGGGTAATCTTCACCTTGAATCAATGGCGACAGGTAATCGCGACCTTCCTGAGTTACACCATAGCCATCTTCGGTGATATAGCTACGGGGCATCATTTTCTCTTGGTTTGCCACATGTTCCAGTGGCGCTTCGCCAAGACTCCACGAATAGGTTTCCCCTTCGTTTCGTTCAATGGTTACCATCACAGAATTTTTACCAGCAAGTGCATATTCCACTGCAGCGCGGCCAACAGCATAGGCTTGCTCCACATCTGTCGCAGATGCGATATGGCGAGCAGAGCGTTGCAAGTAATCTGCAAGCGCCCAGTGATATTTGTAGCCTAACTTCTGTTTAACCAGTGTAGCTAGTGTGGGCGCAACGCCTCCTAGCTGTTGATGGCCAAAGGCATCCTTAGTGATAGAACCAGAGATTAATGAGCCGTCGGCGTATTGCGCACCTTCAGAGGCAACGACTACACAATAGCCGTGCTCTTTTACTGTTTCTTCAACACGAACTAAAAACTCTTCTTGAGAAAAAGGAATTTCTGGAAACAAAATAATATGTGGAGGATCACCCGCTTCTTCAGCTGCCAGTGCGCCTGCGGCTGCAATCCAGCCAGCGTGGCGGCCCATCACTTCCAAGATAAAGACCTTGGTAGAGGACTCGCACATGGAGGCAACATCCAGGCTAGCCTCTTTAGTTGATACCGCTACATATTTGGCAACAGAACCAAAACCTGGGCAGTTGTCAGTGTAGGGAAGGTCATTGTCTACAGTTTTTGGAATATGGATAGCCTGAATGGGGTAACCCATCTGCTCTGATAATTGGGAAACTTTAAGGCAAGTATCGGCAGAGTCGCCACCGCCATTGTAAAAGAAATAGCCAATATTATGTGCTTTAAATACTTCGATTAACCGTTCGTATTCCGCTTTGTTTTCTTCAAAGCTTTTGAGTTTGTAACGGCAGGAGCCAAATGCGCCGGAAGGCGTATGGCGAAGAGCAGCGATTGCACGAGGTGATTCTTCACTGGTATTGATGAGGTCTTCAAGTAGTGCGCCGATAATGCCGTTACGCCCTGCATAGACATGACCGATTTTATCGCTATGTTCGCGAGCAGCTTCGATCACGCCACAGGCACTTGCATTAATAACTGCAGTTACACCGCCAGATTGCGCGTAAAAGGCATTTTTCTTTTGGGCTATTGTTGTACCTGGTGTGCTCGGCATTTTTTTCCTCTGAGGCTTGCTCTGTGAAACATCCTTTATGGGGCCTCCTTTGTAGGGATAGTTTGGCCACCTGTTTCAGGAGCCGCGATCATACTGGAAACTAATACGGATTTCATTTTTATGTCATTTCTTTGTAGCTTTTTTGTGATTTTCGCCACTTTTAACAACATGATTTATAAGCAGGCAAGAACCAAGGGTTGCATGGTGATGAAATTAGGCTATGTTGTGTCCTAGGTTATGTAGTGCCTTGTAGTTGTTTTCTTAGTTTCTATTTTTTATTTACAGGCTGTTTTGACGAATGCATATTCATATTTTAGGTGTCTGTGGCACGTTTATGGGTTCTTTGGCCCAATTGGCTAAAGCCTCAGGGCACCACGTTTCCGGTAGTGATACCAACGTTTACCCTCCCATGAGTACACAGCTTGAGAAAGCCGGTATTGAGTTAATCGAGGGATATGATCCTAAGCAATTTAGCCCTATACCGGATCTGGTAGTCATTGGAAATGCATTGTCGCGGGGCAACCCAGCGGTGGAATATGTATTGGATAATCGGATCCCTTATACCTCTGGTCCGCAATGGTTATGTGATTATTTTTTGAAAGAGAAATGGGTGCTGGCAGTGGCGGGTACCCATGGTAAAACCACGACTTCCAGTATGTTGGCGTGGATTTTGGAATATGCCGGGATGAAACCTGGATTTCTGATTGGCGGAGTACCCAATAATTTTGATGTTTCAGCACGCTTGGGAGATTCTCCTTTCTTTGTGGTTGAGGCAGATGAATACGACAGTGCTTTTTTCGATAAGCGATCCAAGTTTGTCCACTACCGCCCACGTACGGCGATCCTTAATAACCTAGAATTTGATCACGCCGATATTTTTGCTGATCTCAATGCGATTCAAACCCAATTTCATCATTTTGTTAGAACCATACCCAGTAAAGGTTTAGTGGTAATACCTTCCGATGATGAAAACATTCAAAATGTTTTGGATCGGGGATGCTGGTCAGAGGTGCAATCTATGGGGACGCCTTTTAAGGGAAAAGAGGGTAAGGGAAAAGGGTGCGATTGGGAGCTGTCGCTAACTGAGGCGGATGGATCTGTGTTTTCAGTGAGCCTTCAGGGCAAGAGACAAGGGAGTGTTCGCTGGGGGCAGACTGGTGTGCACAATGCCGCCAATGGTTTAGCTGCAATTGCGGCAGCTCGACATGTTGGTGTGAAGCCAGCAGTAGCTTGTGAAGCATTATGCCAATTTAAGGGCGTAAAACGTCGAATGGAAAAGTTGGCTACTATTAATGGTATTTCTGTTTACGATGATTTTGCCCATCACCCTACAGCTATTGCGACAACATTGGAGGGAGTTAGAAATAAGGTAGGCAGTGAAAAGGTCATTGCAGTGATCGAGCCACGTTCGAATACGATGAAATTAGGTATTCATAAAAGTGAGCTAGCAGAATCTACGAAATTAGCGGACCAGGTATTTTGGTATCAGCCGGATAACATTGATTGGTCATTGGCTGAAGTTGTTAGTGGTGGTGCAGTACCTGCTAAAGTTGTGGACGATATAGATACGCTAATCAAACATACCCTGAAAGCAGCTGATGGACTAACTCATATTGTTGTCATGAGTAATGGTGGTTTTTCTGGTTTTCATGGCAAGTTGATAACAGCCCTGGAAAAAAGACATAGCCTGGAAGAAAAGACATAGAGAGTGGGGAGAAGAGAGCCAGTGTCAGAATATAATCGTTCCGTTACATTAGCCATGACCGGTGCTTCTGGCGCCCAATATGGTCTGAGGTTGCTCGATTGCCTGGTACAGGCAAATTGCCAGATACAGTTTTTGATCTCTGATGCTGCCCGAGTCGTTGTGGAAACAGAAACAGAATTAGACTTACCGAGTGATGCAACAAACCTGGAAGAATTTCTTACCTTAAATTTTGATGCTGACCCCGGGCAAATAGTGGTGAATACCTCCAGGGATTGGTTTTCGTCTGTAGCTTCAGGTTCTGCTTCTCCTGTATCAATGGTGATTTGTCCAGCCAGTGGTGGAACACTGTCTGCCATTGCCTGTGGTGCTAGTAATAATTTAATTGAGCGTGCAGCCGATGTGGCAATAAAAGAAAAACGCCAGTTAATTGTAGTACCCCGTGAAACACCGCTATCGGAAATTCATTTGGAAAATATGCTTAAGCTGGCTCGGTTAGGGGTAACGGTAATGCCGGCGATGCCTGGCTTTTATCAGGATCCACAGACTATTGATGATTTGGTGGATTTTGTTGTAGCTCGGATTCTCGATCACTTGGGTATTAAGCAAACACTCCTGCCACGTTGGGGGCGTGAGTAGGGTAAGGTGGCAAATAATAAAGAGCTGTTGATATTGTTGATTCTAATCCTTACCGTAATGGTTTGGTCTTGGATTAATCCCTATGATCGCCCTACTTGGTGGTTGGAGGCGATCCCCGTCATTATTGCTCTGCCACTTCTATTTTATACCCGTGAGAGCTTTCCTTTAACTCGTATCAGTTATTACCTGATTTGTGTGCATTCGATTATTTTAGTGGTGGGTGCTCATTACACCTATGCAAGAGTGCCTTTAGGTTTCTGGATGCAGGATTGGTTTGAATTTTCCCGTAACCATTATGATCGTATTGGGCATCTGGCACAGGGATTTATTCCTGCCATTCTGGCCCGGGAAATTTTATGGCGTAAGCAGGTAATAAATTTGGTGAATATAAGCCCTGGAAAGCGTTGGTTGTTTTTTCTTACGACCTGCTTTTGTCTGGCCTTCAGTGCCTTTTATGAGTTGCTAGAGTGGTGGACTGCTGTTATTGGTGGGGATGGTTCTGTTGAATTCCTTGGTACTCAGGGTGATGTTTGGGATGCGCAATGGGACATGATGTTGGCATTAATAGGAGCGATTCTGGCGCAGTTGTTACTGGGCAAGGTGCATGATCGTCAAATGGTAAAGGTAACTGAGTTTTCCCATTAGTTCTGGCTTTAAAAAGTGATAGCTCTGGTTTTAAATAAGAGAGTTTATTTTTGCTGATACCAATTCACACCGTTCTCATCTTTTGTCATTGTGATCATTTTTCTTTCCATTAAGCAGTTCAAATGTGCGTAACTTTCACCAGCCGCAAATACCAACGTTGAATGTGAAATTTTAGATTTAAAAATTAGAGAGAAAAGGTCGACTACTCTTTTGGGTATTTCGCAATGTTCATAAATGGTTTGAAGATCTTTTTCGTGATCATCAATTAGTTTATTTAAACGTTGTTTTGCCCCTCGAAAAGGTAAGCCGTGGGAAGGCAGTACCAATGTGTTTTCTGGCAAAAGTGCCTGGAGTTTTTTACAAGACGCTATCCAGTCTTCGAGGGGATTATTGCTTGGCTCTATGGGCCAAACACTCACATTAGACGATATGGTAGGAAGTAATTGGTCGCCGGATATAAACAGTTCAAGTTCTGGGCACCATAGGCATGCATGTTCGGGTGAATGCCCTTCACCCATAACGATTTGCCATTGGTGGCCATTAACAGTGAATGTGTCACCGCACTGTAGTCTGTGATAGCTGTTTGGCATGCCTCGGATCATGCTGCCAAAAGCGCCAAACTTTGATCGATAATAGTTTAATTGTTCTTCGTCAAACCCTGCAGCTTGATAAAATTTAACTGCAACATCAGGTGCTTCCCGATTACTGTCTTCCAGAAGTATTCGACAGTACATATATTCACTGCGAGACATCCACAGCTCTGTTTCCGGAAAAGGAGGGGAGCTGTTACCTTGAGTTGAACTACCACGACGGCATAACCAGGCGGCAAGCCCAATATGGTCTGGATGCATATGGGTAGCGATTAGACGTTTAATGGGTTTGAGTACAGTTATTTTTTTATACAACCTTTCCCAGATGTCGGTTGTTTCATCAGTAGCTAACCCTGTATCCACCGCAGTCCATCCATCATCTTCTTCCAGCAGCCACAAATTTATGTGATCAAGTTTGAAGGGAAGAGGCATACGCAGCCAGTAAACACCCTTAGCTACTTTAATGGGCTCCCCAATATTCGGTGGCTCGGCGTAGGGGTACTGTGGCTTTGACGTCTTCATAGTTTTAGGGCTTTCCGTTAGCTCAGAGCTTTTTGTTGGCTCAGGACTGTTTATTCGCTCAAGGCTGTTTGTATCCACTTAGAGATGGCATTTATTTCTTCCAGGCAGACAGCATGTTCCATGGAGAAAGTTTGATAACCGGGCTTGAAGCCTAAAGCAGTTAAAAACTTGACGCTATTTTGCCCATGAATCTCGGGAACGACTTGGTCATGGGTACCATGAAAAATTTGAATAGGCAGTTGGTTGTTGGCGGGTGCTATATCGATGGAGTCAACGGTGGCGAAATAGGTTGATAGGGCCAATAATCCAGCCAGGGGTTTGGGGTAGGTTAGGGCGGCATGAAAACCTACGGCGCCGCCCTGGGAAAAACCAGCAACAATAATTCTTTCACTTGTTATTCCCCGTTCTATTTCCCGATCGATAAATGCTTGTATGGCCTGGGCGGATTGAACAAGCTGTTCTTTATCCACCTTGCGTTCAATGGACATTTCCAGAATATCGTACCAAGCCGGCATGACAAAACCGCCATTAATAGTGACAGGTATTTCTGGCGCATGGGGGAAAATGAACCTGACAGCCATATTTTCAGGCAAATTTAATTCTGGCACGATGGGTTCGAAATCATGACCATTAGCCCCTAACCCATGTAGCCAAATAATGGATGCATTGGCTGTTGTTACTGGTTCAATTTCAATATGTGGCAGTAGATCCATTGATAGTGTTCTCAGGGTGTTATTGATATCTGTAGGTAAGTAAAGCCATTATAAACAGCTGTTGTTACATAAACGCCTTATTTTGTATGCCCTTTTAGCATTAAAATATAAACTTAGTATTAAATCTAAAACTTCTAATACATCTGATTATATTTGATTATGTTGCCGATTCTTTATTCGTTTCGCCGTTGCCCTTATGCCATCCGTGCACGAATGGCACTCCACTATGCAGGTGTTCAGATCGAGATGCGTGAAGTGTTGTTGAAAGACAAGCCACCATCTATGTTGGCTGCATCATCTAAAGGTACTGTGCCAGTATTAATTTTTCCTGATGGTCAGGTTTTGGATGAAAGCTATGATGTTATGCGCTGGGCATTAGAACAGAGTGACCCTGAGCATTGGTGGGTTGATGAATTAGAAACGGAAGTTGAACAGCTTATTCAATGGAATGATGGAGAGTTTAAGTGCCACTTGGATCACTATAAATACTTTGAGCGTTTTCCAGAACACCCTATGGAATATTATCGATCCCAGGCCGAAGAATTTTTAATGGCCTTGGAACAAAGGCTGTCTATTGAAAAATATTTATTGGGTAAAACTATCAGTGTAGCTGATGTGGCTATTTTCCCTTTTATTCGGCAATTCGCCTTTGCAGATAAAAATTGGTTTGATTTGTCGCCCTATTCGAACTTACAAAGTTGGCTTACAAGCTTTTTGGATTCAGATTTGTTTGTATCTGTGATGACAAAACACCCTGTTTGGTCTGAACCATTATAGGTTGGGAGCGTATAAGCTACTCTGGTTTGTCTGCGGGAGTGTCTGGAGAATATTTTATTGATTTTTTGTTCTCTAATAACAGACCCCATAAAGGGCTATAAGGGTGTATATGTTTGGTGAGCTGGCCGTTTTGTACTAATGATTTTTCTTCATTGTGCCACTGAAAAATCCCACCCTTTAAATTGTAAACTTCATGTACCCCTTCCTTGATAAGTAATGGCTGTAATCGAGAGGCCAGAGCTGATGATCGTCGCCCTACGGAACAATAGAAAACGAGATTTTTTCCTTTTAGTTGATTAGAAAATGTTTCAATAAATTTTATGCTATCAATGTCGGGTTTGATTCGAATGGCATTCTTTATATGGCTGACATCAAATTCTTGTTTTTCTCTTACATCAAAGATGATGGTGTTATGGTCTAATTTTAAGAGATCACCTACCTTAATATGTTTGATATTTTGGTGCTTTTTTTCGATGTCCGCTTGAATGGACTGGAAACTGAAATCCAGGGTTAAAGCTGTATTTGGAACTAGTGTCGCCATAATGGCAAAAATGAATGACAGTTTGGAGGCTAGGTTTTTATCTGAAGACGGTAGCTTGATGATGTGCTCCATTTTTTGGCTGTTGTCATTGCCATAGTGATTTTCTGGGAAAATTGGCCATATTAACTATGATTTTTTTACCATAGAGTTGGACAGATTTCCCAGAAATAAGTTTTCCTCTTTTATTCCTCTATTACATGATAGTCATGTTCGGCAATGACATCGCCTAATTCAAACAAACGACTAATGGTGTTTTTATTTAATACAAATCCAGCAGAAAGTAATAGCACACCTTTTTCAGTTTTTACGTCTTTAGTAAGTCGCATACCTGGTTGGAGTTGATGAATGTTGATGCATTGATTGCGGTTGTCTTCAGGTGAGCTTTCTTCCGTTGTGGTTTCGGGGGAAGCACCTTCATCTTCGCCTAAACTGCTTAAGTCAGTTTTTACTTCTAGATAGCTTTCCTCTGAGCGTAATTCAGAATCCTCTTCTGCAAAGGCTTGCATAATGGTTTTCATGACAGTAACTGGTTTAAAGGGTTTTGTCAGAAAGCCATTAACATCCAGGGCCATAGATGAGCCAAGGGTTTCTGTATTAGAAAATGAGGTGATAATGATGGTGCGTAAATCTCTTGCTGCTGAGCTATTTCCACAGCGGATAGTTTTCATTAATTCCAGACCATTCATATTAGGCATTTGAATGTCTGTTAGAAGCAGGTCAATATTTCCCTGGCCAAGTACTTCTAGGGCTTCTTGGCCATCATTGGCTTTTTTAATATTTTCAAAGCCGAGGTCTTTAAGCACTTTTTCAATAATTCTCTGCATAAAGGGGTCGTCGTCAACCAACAATATGCAAAGTGCTTCAATGTTATCTAAAAGTGTGTCCGTCATAACAATACCTACTTCTTATCTGGTCAATTATAAAAGGCGCTTAATAAATTCATTAGTTTTATACATCCTTGTTCGTGATCCAATATTTTTTTATTACATAGCTCTCATCATTTATTATTCATTTGATTTAAATTAATTATTTGGGTTTATTTATTTGGATAGTGCTCAACAATCCAATTCTCAGCTTGCTTAAGAAATGAGGTGAGCGGTTCAATATTTTCCTTAACAACTTCACTTTCACCGAGCTTCCCTGATGTTTCGAGTAACAAGCAGCAATCTGCCAAGGTATTTGCTCCAACGGTATAGGAAGAAGATTTTAACTTGTGGGCTTCTGAACTGACTTTTTTCATGTTGTCTTCTTCAGTTGCCTGAGAAATTTGTTCGATAATTTCTGTGGCTGATTTGAGGAACTCATGGTAGAACTCAGATAACAGGGAGTGGTCATCTGATTGAAGTAGTTCAGGTAACGATTTTGGATCAATGGCAGTGTGTTTATTATCATCAGCTACTTCTTCTTCAGTATTTTCAATCTGCACTGCAGCCGTATCATTATTTACTGGAAGCCATTCATTCAGTTTGCTTGAAAGTACACTGATTTGAAGGGGCTTGGTGATGTAGTCGTTCATACCTGCATCGAGACATTCTTGCTTTGTGCCTTTCATGGCATCGGCGGTAATAGCAATGATGGGCAGGCAAGACTCTACCTTCCCTTCGATCTTTCTGATTTCACGAGAAAGATCATAGCCATCCATATGAGGCATATGACAGTCTGTAAGTAGCAAACTGTATTTTCCATTGCCTTGCTTCCACATTGCCAGAGCTTCCTTCCCGTCATTTGCAATTTCGGCTGAAAAGCCAAGAAGGTTAAGTTGATGACTGATAACACGTTGGTTGACAGGGTTGTCTTCGGCCACAAGGAATAGTGTGCCTTTGAGCGCAGCATCTTCTGCTGAGAGAATAGTATTTGTTTCAAGGCTGGCTTTGTCTTCTTTGAGACCAAGGTCTGGTTCTGTTAGCCCTACAGAGCCGGAGACTGCATTGATAAAGGTGGATCTGCTTAGGCTGTTCATGTCGAGTTGTAAGGTATCATCACATAAGGGGCGCGCTTTGCGACGAAGCCCCTGGCTGATGATTATAAAACTAAGTTGTGTTTTCTCGGCATATTGTTCCCTGAGCTGTGTCTGAATATCTGCGATATAACTTTTATTGTCATGAGTATCTACAATAATCGCCACTAGTGGTTGTGGGCTTTCTTGTTGCTCATCGGTTATTTGGTTTAGCTCTGCACTGGAAGGATCATAAAGTGACATTTCTTCTGCACTGAGATAGCGCGATAGAATTTTATCAATGACTTCATCCCCATTAAAAAATAAAACGGGGATATCTTTTAATTTATTTTCCAAGGTTTCAGATCTGTCTTTCACTGGTGTGAGAGGTAAAGATACTGTAAATAATGTGCCTTCACCTTCTTCACTTTCGACAGAGATATCACCACCCATTAATTCGGTCAGTCGTTTGCTGATGGTTAGGCCCAGACCTGTGCCACCAAATTCACGGGTGGTTGAAGACTCTGCTTGGGAGAAGGGGCTGAAAAGCCTTTCCTGCACAGTAACGGGCATACCAATGCCGTTGTCTTGGATCCGAAAAATTAACGTGTTCATATCACCAATGGTATTGGGCCGTTCGCAGCGCATGATCACGCGCCCCCGAGAGTTTTCACTGCTCTCGGTAAACTTGATGGCATTGCCACTGATGTTGTAAAGGATTTGACGAAGTCTGACGGGATCACCATAAAACTCTGGTAACCCAGGGTCACAAAACGTGATGAGCTCAATATCTTTCTTTGTCGCTAAAGGAAGTAGTGTTTCCCCTACACCATCAAGGATGTCATCCATAGAAATGGTGATTTGTTCCAGCTCCATTTTGCCGGCATCGATTTTAGAAAAATCTAGGATGTCATCGATGATACCCAGCAAGGTAAAGGACGAGTCACTGATAGTTTTAACCAGTTTTTTCTGACTATCATCCAATGAGGTGTGACCTAATACATCCACAATGCCTACAACACCATTCATTGGTGTTCTAATCTCATGGCTCATTGTGGCAAGGAATGCAGACTTTGCATGGCTTGAGGCGTCCGCCTCATGTTTTGCCAACTCTAGATCATGTTGTGTCTGCTTTAGCCCGGTAATTTCAGTAGACCAACCACCTAGTGCATAGACTTCACCATTGGTGTTTTGCAGAGGGAAAATACTGGTCATGAATGATTTATTTTCACCGTCTTTTGTGGTGAATTCTTCTTCGAACGTTATATCTTGTTTATTTTTAAGCGCCATTTGCTGAGTGTTTTCATGCACAGCGGCAACTTCAGAATTGAAAAGATCATAATCATCTTTACCAAGTACATTTTTTGTACTTAAAGAGACGGAGTCTTTCCAGGCAGGGTTAACAAAAATGTACTTACCTTCAAGGTTTTTGATATAAATATTAACAGGTGCTGTGTTCAAAATATTACTGAGGTGATTTTCACTTTCACGAAGTGCCTGTTCCGATTCCTGGAGTTCCTGCCCAAGTTCTTTTTGCTGGGTGATATCTTGAATAATTCCCATGGTATTAGTTGGGATACCATGGTTATCAAAAATGACGTCACCTCGGGCATTGATCCAATGGGTGCTGCCATCTGGCCAGACCACACGATATTCAATATTAAATTCGTTATCTGAAAGGCTTGATGAATTTACTGCATTTTTGACCATTTCCTGATCGTCGGGATGGACGCATTGGATAAAGTCCAGGCTTGGGCGATTACATACCTCAATAGTTCCTTCTGATTCCAGGCCATAAATTTGAGCGGTGTTACCGGTATAGGACATGGTTTGTGTTTCTTTGCTCCAATCCCAGGTACCCACATGTGCATGTCTCAATGTATTAATTAGATGTTGTTCGTTGTCATGTGCTAGTTGTTGCGCCTGCTTCCTTTTGCTGATGTCTCGAATGCTGCCCGCAAATAAAGTGCCATCTGGGAGTTCTAATGGATTAACGTTGAGTTCTATTGGAAATAAAGATCCATCCGCCTTAATAGCTTCGTACTCACGAACGGTGCCAATGACAGTGGTTTCTTTATTTGCAGTACCAGATTTTTGGTAGTTATCCAGGTAGGCATCGTGCTGACTGCGATGGGGATCAGGCATCAGTATTCGGACATTTTGGCCTACCAGCTCATCGCTGGTGTAGCCGAATAATTCTTCAGTAGTTGGGTTACATTTTTGAATAATGCCCTGCTTATTGATAATGATAAGGGCATCAATAGAGGTTTTATAAATAGCGTCTAGGTAGGCTTCAGATACCTTTATTTTTTGTCTTTTTGTTGCGGTAATAGCGTATAGCACAATGATGAGTAGGCAGATGACACCACTGACAATCAAGCTCAATTTTCTTACGTAGTGGAAGGTGCTGTAAGCATCGGATACATTTTGTTCCGTGGTAATACCTATATCGACGTCTGGAAACCAATGCCAGGCACCGACAACGTTTACGCCCCGGTAATCTCTATAGCCTTCGATATTACTCCCTGGTTCTCCGCGAATGGCGCTAGCAGCCATATCGGTGAGTACAGGTTTGATCTCATTACCTAATTCAGGGTTTTCAAGCAGATTAGAACCTGGATCATAAAGCCGAATGGCATGGTCTTCTGCTTCCAGCTTGTCCAGTAAGTGTAATTCTTTTAACTCATTTTCAAATCGGCTGTGGCTAAGCATAAGGCCACTTTTATCAAAAGCGTAGGTTTCTCCAGTAGCGCCTAAATGCTCTTTCTCCAGCAACGGAAATAATTCGTTGTAGGGATTGATTCGCAGGGTGAGTAGTGCAATCACATCATTTTTATCGTTGCGAATAGGTGCGCCGACAAACATGGTGGCGGGGTTAGAGATAGGGCGGCCACTTTCGTCTTTCAGTTCTATGTCACTGTGTTGAATTCGGGTGAGAGTGGCTTCACCAGACCAAAGCTTATCAAGTAGTTCTGGCTGAGAGGTAAGTAGGTTGGTTTTCCCTAGGTCATCATTGTGCGCTGAGGCAATATTGATGTTTTCCGGCCCAATAATATAAAACCCAAGATGCCTTTGCTCGGCTAGATCTTGGCTAAAATAATGGCGCAGTTGTGCAAGTGAATGTTGGTAAGTCGATTCGGATGGATTAGATTTATTTGCCAGCAAGGTTTCAGCGATTTCTACTAGCTCAGTTGAGCTTGCATGCAACTGAACAGCCTTGAGTTGCTTGTTTTCTTCATGAATAAAGCCTTCTTTCGTGATATCCAAAACGTTTTGAAGGGCATTTTCAATATCATGCTGGAACTTGTTTTTTAATATTTCGACGGAGATCAGTGTGAGCGCTGTGATAAACGAAATGATAATAACGAGACTAATGAGCTCGCTAGAAGTGGCTCCAGTGTTTCTAATTGCCCGGGAAACCCCGCCATTTTTTTTATTGTTTTTCATTTACGGCCCTTGGATATAGTAAATGGTTGAAGATCCTTATAACCGGTCGAAACCTATCTGCCGTGTAACATTTTTTTAATGATTTAGATGCTAAGTACTTTTACTTGTGCTGCTATTCTTACTGTCGTGGTTTGCAATATAAAGTGAAGGTGGCCTTTTTATACAGGATTAAAAGCATTTAGGCTAGCCCAAATGATTGATTTTAAACCGTTTAGTCAATTTCAATGAGATGGTATTTTTTAAGGCTTTATGATTTAAAGCCATGCTCTGCAGCAGGAAAAGCACCGGAACGAACCTCGTTGGCATAAGCGGTTAAAGCCGCTTCTATACCATCAACATCGGTTAAAAAATTCTTTGAAAACTTTGGTTGGCGTGGTGATAGGCCCAATATATCGTAAATTACCAGGACTTGAGCATCAGTATTTGGCCCTGCGCCAATGCCGATAACAGGAATATTTAATTCACTTGTGATCTTGCTGGCAAGGGGGGTAGGTACACATTCTAAAACTAGTAGGTCAATGCCTGCTTGTTCCAGTAGGTGAGCATCTTGAATCATTTGTTCTGCCGCTTCTTCGGTGCGTCCCTGTACTTTGTAGCCACCAAATTTATTGACGGACTGGGGGGTTAATCCTAAATGACCACATACAGGAATTCCTCGCTCGCTGAGCATGAGGACTGATTCTTCAAGCCAAGCACCGCCTTCCAATTTGACCATGTGCGCACCGGCTTGCATCAGGTGTGCAGCATTTGCCATGGTTTGCTCTTCAGTGGCATAAGACATAAAGGGAAGGTCTGCAATGACTAATGATTTACTGTTGCCTCGGCAAACAGATTGAACATGGTAAATCATGTCGTCCATGTCTACAGGAACGGTACTGCCGTGACCTTGTATAACATTTCCGAGTGAATCGCCGACTAGAACGACTTCAATTTCGGCACGCTCAACCAGTCGTGAGAAGGAAGCATCATAAGCAGTAATGACAGGAAATTTTTTGCCTTCCTGTTTTAGTGCATTCAAAGTATTAATGGTTACCGTTTGCATGATGGGCATCCTGTTCGTGCTGGTTAGAATTAAGTTGGATTACTTCAGCGAAGGTGAGTGCTAGGGTTGTTTGAACTTGTGCTATAAGGGTCCGCATTTCGTGGACCTGGATTATAATAGTGTCGCCCAGACTTGATGCCCAACATATATTCCACCAAATTCTGATAATCGCTTTCGCTATTCGCCAAGTCTATATCCGTAGCGTTAACAATGAGTAGTGGTGCTTCATCATAATAATAAAAGAACTGGGTGTAGGCATCGTTGAGTTGGGTTAGGTAATTTGCTTCTATGGACTTCTCAGTTTCTATTCCACGACGTTGAACACGTTCTAACAAAACATCAGTTGGCGCTTGAAGGTAGACAACTAAATCAGGTCTGGGGACGTCAATGGTCAGTTGTTGATACACCATTTGGTAAAGCTTTAGTTCTTCATCATCCAAGGTAACTTGCGCAAATAGTTGGTCTTTTTCTATAAGGAAATCAGCGACGCGGACTTGCTGGAACATATCTCCTTGGCGAATTTCCTGGATTTGTTTGGCACGCTGAAATAGAAAATATAACTGGGCTGGGAGTGCTCCGGCCCTACGGTCCTGATAAAAGCGCTCCAGGAAGGGATTGTCTTCAGCTTGCTCCAAAAGGGTATCGTAATTAAAACTACTGGCCAGTCGTTTAGCCAGTGTTGTTTTCCCTACGCCAATAGGGCCTTCCACTGCAATAAAACGAGGTAGTTGAGCGGTATCAAGCATAAACGGAAGGTCGTTAGCCGGTTGTTCCACAGATATCTCCTGATGAGAGGCGAACGATACCTTTTGAGGAGCAACTTTCCAAGAGTGTTGCTAGGGCAGTTCCATCGGGTAACACGAGTTGAGGGTTAATATCAGCCAGAGGAAGCAACACAAAATTGCGGGTTGTTATGCCTGGGTGAGGAATTTGTAAATTGGGTAAATCGATTGTCTGATTACTATAAAGCAAAATATCCAGGTCCAGCGTACGTGCTCCCCAATGTTCTTTCCTTTCACGAAAATGACCATCTTCAATTGTTTGTAGTGCTTTCAGTAGCTGTTCAGGGCTTAGCTTTGTTTCTAGCTTGGCTACACCATTGATATAGTCTGGTTGGTCTTGTGGACCCATGGGGCTGGTACGATACCAGTGGGACACGGCGGCAACCTTTGTGTTTAATACCTCATTGAGTTCGGTTACAGCTGTAATGACCTGTTGTTGTGGATTGTTTAGGTTGCTGCCGATTGATATGTAGGCTATTTCAGTCATGCCTAGAGGTTTCTGGGGAAGTCGAGGGTTTTGGCTTGGCAGTTTTTTTTCTGCGCCTGTTTTTGTTTCTTGAAGCATTGCGTGGTTGCTGTACTTTTTTGACCATCTCTTGGCGTTTTTCATCACCGGCATCTTGGAAGTTTGTCCACCATAGACCGAGTCCCGACTCAATTTCCCCTGTTTCTTCTCGTAATAAGAGAAAGTCGTAGCCAGCCCTAAATCGCTTATTTTCCATCAACCTAAAGGCTTGATTGCCTGCTCTTCTTGGCAGTCTTAGTTGCAGTTCCCAAATCTCCCGCATGGGAAGTGTGAATCGGCGAGGTATGGCTATTCGTTGGCACTGGCGTGTTGTAACTTCTCCAGCCGCTTGTTGTAAGACATAAACGGGCGAATCTCCTTGTTGAGAAAAAAGTTGTTCTGTTTCTTTAACGGCGGGCCATAGTAATGCGGCATATAAAAAGGCTGGTGTCACACGTTTGTTGCTTCGAATGCGAATATCGGTATTGGTCAGAGCCTGCTCAATAAACTTGAGGTAATAGCCTGGGTCTTTGTATAAAGCAGCAGCCGTTGCGGGAAATAGAACATCAAATAGCTTGTACTGCCGTAGCAGATGGAAGGTGGCTAAAGCATGTCCGTGCATAAATAGTTTTAAAATTTCATCAAAGAGCCTTGCAGGTGGAATATCTGCCAACAACTTGTGAGTTTTTGTAATAGCGTGAGCGGTATTTTCTTCAAGATTAAAGCCTAATTTTGCTGCAAACCTAAGTGCTCTCAGCATCCTGACGGGGTCTTCCCGATAGCGCTCTTCCGGGTTGCCTATAATGCGAATTAAACGGTTTTCTATATCGGGCAAGCCATTGGCATAATCGTAGACACTATTGTCCTGGGGGTGGTAATAAAATGCGTTCATGGTGAAGTCACGGCGGCTGGCATCTTCATCAATGGAGCCAAATATATTGTCTCGCAGTAGCATTCCTTTAGCAGAACGCTGAGATTTATCCCGATGGCTTTTCTTTGCGTTATCTTTTGCACCGTTCTTTGTACTATTTTTTGTATTATGGTGGGCTCTAAAAGTAGTGATTTCTATCACTTCCGGTCCCATCCGAACATGAACAATCTGAAATCGCCGACCTACGATTCTGGAACGTCTAAATAACTCTTTCACTTGTTCTGGAGTGGCATTGGTAGCGACATCAAAATCTTTGGGTTTAAGTCCCATCATTAAATCGCGCACACAGCCACCTACCAGATAGGCTTCATAGCCATCATCAGTTAGTTGCTCAACAACTTTTCGAGCACCAGAACTTATTTTTTTTGCAGATAGGGTATGTTGCCCGGAATGTAATGTATTGGGCTCATTAGGGGCTTGTTTTGTATTTCTCTTAAAAATATTAGAGATTTTTTTTAGCATGTTTTAGGCATCATTTTAGCCAGCGTAAATACAGCTGCTATTCGCGAAGAAGCGATTCTAGCATAGGGGTATATAAAAGACTTTTTAGGGGCTTTGTCTGTCTTTAATGTAAAAAAAGTAATCCCAAAAAAGATAATACCTTAAAAAAATAGGCATTAAAAAAGGAAGCCCTAAGGCTTCCCCTATATCCCATATACTACCGGTTTTAAGAGCAATTTCTCCATCAACCTGCTAGCAATGTATCCAACTTTATTTTTATTATTTATTTTTATTAGTTATGTACTGCACCACTAATGTTACCTAGAAATCAGTTGGATGCAACCTTCTCTTGCATTTTAGGTATTTTGCTACGTTGCCAGTGTGATATTCCCCAGGTTAATAATTCATCACAATTGGTAAATGTATGGGAAGCGGGTAATGGTAACCCTAGCCAGCGTATTGCGGTGGCTAGATTCTGTTCAGCGGTATTATCATCAATTGATTTGGCATGATTTTGTTTGCTGAGCTTTTGTCCGTTCGGGTTCACGGCGACAGGAATATGACCATATTCTGGCGTGGGTAATTTTAACTGTTGATGTAGGTAAATTTGTCTAGGTGTTGAACTCAGTAAATCGCTGCCCCGAATGACATGAGTAATTTGTTGAAAGGCATCATCAACAACAACAGCCAGTTGGTATGCAAAAAGTTGGTCTTTACGGTATAGAACCATATCACCGACTTCCTGTTGAATATCCTGTTGTTGATTACTCTGAAATATATCATGGAAGGTTATTTGGCATGGCTTTTTGGCTGACAGCCGTAGGGCAAAGGGCGCAGTCTGATCGAATAATTCACAACGATAATTATGAATGCCCTGGTGTTCTTTTAGCTGTTGTCTGCTGCATTGGCAGGGATAGATTTGGCCTGCTTGTTTTAATTTTTCCAAAACAGATTGGTATGCCTTACTGCGTTGGCTTTGGTAAAGCACGGCTTCATCCCAGTACAGGCCATGTTGTTCAAGTTGCTTAAGGATAGTGTCAGCGGCCCCAGCCATTTCTCTGGGCGGGTCAATATCCTCCATTCTTACCAACCACACACCATGGTTGGCTTTTGCATCCAGGTAACTGGCAAGCGCACTGACCAGAGAACCAAAATGGAGTGGGCCTGATGGCGAAGGGGCAAAGCGCCCTCTATAGATATTTGGGGGGGGCAACGAATCAGAAGAGTAAAGAGAATCTTTATTCATGTTAAGGGGCAAGTTGATGATGACTCATGAAGTACCCCTCCACTAGATAAGTTATTGTTTAGCCGCCAGTGAGCTGCTTTTCTTTGATCTCATCGAGGGTCTTACAGTCGACGCAAAGATTCGCCGTAGGGCGTGCTTCTAACCTGCGAACACCGATATCGACACCACACTGATCGCAAAAGCCATAGTCATCGCTTTCTATACGCTCTACAGTGCTATCAATCTTCTTGATGAGCTTGCGCTCGCGGTCTCGGGTACGGAGTTCTAGACTGAATTCTTCTTCTTGTGTGGCTCGGTCAGCAGGATCAGGAAAGTTCGCAGCCTCATCTTTCATATGAGTTACAGTGCGGTCTACTTCTTCCATTAGTTCCCGTTTCCAGGCCAGCAGAATATTTTTGAAGTGCTCTTGTTGCGCTTCATTCATGTACTCCTCACCTTTTTTCGCGGTGTAGGGTGCAAAGCCGTGGAGTGCGGCAACTGTGGCTTTTTCTGCTTTCTTTGGCATGTGTTCCAACGCTCGGTGATTTACGAGACCCGCGTTTATAGTGCTAGACGAGATTTTTTTCAAGTAAAAAAACATAGTTTTTTGCATTGAATGCCTAGAAAGCCCTTTATTGCAACAAATTATGGCTGGATGAGGGGGAAAAGCAGAATGAACCAAAAACAGTAGTTCTTGGTGATATGTGCAAAATCAAAGATTCTTGAGTGAAGGGAATGAGCTCTGGGTTGGTATGATTATTTAATAAATCGGCCCATAATATCGCCTGGGATATCAAGCAGTTTTTATCGTTGTCTTATTTGACTGTGTACGTTGGTCAGAATAATGAGTAGGGACAGAATAGGGGAAAATCATAGTGCGCCTTGCAGAAAGAACTCGACATTTGACCCGGTTCCGGGCTGTAGATTTTCTGGAGGAGACCGCTGAACTTCAGTCCCAAGGACAGGATATCGTTCGTATGGGCGTGGGTGAGCCAGGTTTTTCTACTGCTGCACCGATTGTGGCAGCCGCTAATAAAGCGATTGATGAAGGAAAAACTTCTTACACGCCACCTTGTGGTATTCCTGAGTTACGACAAGCGATTGCAGACCATTACAAGCGCTATTACGGGCTCTCTATTGATTCACAGAGGATCATCGTTACAACAGGCAGTAGTGCAGCTCTTGGGATGGTGTGTGATTTGTTGCTAAACCCAGGAGATGGTCTGCTGTTATCTGACCCTGGCTATCCCTGTAACCCTAATTTTGTCAGGCGCCTTGATGCCGAACCACAATTTATCCCGGTAAATGCAGAGGATAACTATCAACTCACGGCTGAATTAGTTGCCTCCCATTGGCAGGATAATACAGTGGGCGTTATGGTGGCTTCTCCAAGTAACCCCACTGGTGAGGTCATTAGCTGGGATAACCTTCTTGCTTTGCACCAAGAGGTGTCTGGTCGAGGCGGGAGTCTAGTGGTAGATGAAATTTACCATGGTCTGACCTATGAAGATGAGCCAGTCGCTTCTATTCTTGAAATCACTAATGAAGCCTTTGTTATTAATAGTTTTTCTAAATTTTTTGGCATGACAGGTTGGCGCTTAGGCTGGATGGTTGTACCGGAGGGTGTAGCCGACATTATTAATGTGATGGTTCAAAACTTTTATATTTCAAGCCCGACTGTCGCTCAATATGCTGCACTTTCGGCCTTCTCTCCAGAGACTATGGGGATCCTTGAACAGCGTCGTACCGAGTTTAAGCAACGTCGGGATTATTTGGTGCCCGCATTGAGGGATTTGGGCTTTGGTATTAACCATGCGCCTTCTGGGGCCTTCTATGTCTATGCTGATGTAAAAAAGTTTACGGACAATTGTGAAGACTTTTGCTGGCAATTGCTGAGAGAGCATGGAGTAGCCTGTACGCCGGGAATTGATTTCGGCCACCACAGAGCAAGCCATCATGTTCGTTTCTCTTATACAGAGCCATTAGAGCGCCTGAAGCTGGGTGTTGAGCGTATAAGGCAGGCATTAGTGTGAAAATCGATCCACCTTTTGAAGAAGCGATTTTACTTAAGCGCTACAAACGGTTTTTAACAGATATTCGGCTAGGCACAGGGGAAGAGCTAACTATTCACTGCCCTAATACTGGTTCTATGAAAAACTGTTGGGTAGCAGAAACGCCTTGCTGGTTTTCACGTTCAAACAATCCCAAAAGAAAGCTCCCGGGTACTCTGGAAATATCTACAACACCAGAAGGTGATTTGGTTGGTGTGAATACCCAGCGTCCCAACCATTTGGTACGTGAAGGGATTGAGAATGGCACCATTACAGAGCTACAGGGTTACGACAGTATTCGGCCAGAAGTAAAGTATGGAGAGGAGAATAGTCGTATTGATCTTTTGCTCAGTAAAGATGGCGAGCAATGCTACGTAGAGGTCAAAAACACTACGTTGGGCGTAGGTAATGGCCGTGTACTGTTTCCGGATGCTGTGACATCGAGAGGCGCCAAACATTTGCGAGAGCTGATGAAGATGGTTGAGGAAGGCCATCGTGCTGTATTAGTTTTTTGTGTACAGCATTCTGGTGCTAAGGAGGTTGGTTCGGCTGATGATATTGACCCTGAATATGGTGCAATATTGCGTGAAGCCATAGCCGCTGGTGTGGAGGTGTTGGCCTATGGCTGTCGTCTAACCCCCGAAGAAATTGTTGTCACCCAACGACAGCCATTTGTTTGTTGATTTGTTGATTTGTTTGTTTTTTGTTCTTGAAAGGGAATTCTCTTAATTTTTATTTGAAACAATTTTCAAAACAGTGATCTACCAAATTATCCCACGCCTAGGGACGTGGCTAGTTCTTTAGCTTCTGAGGCTATAGTCGGTAACGATTTTGCCAACGCAGCAGGGGGTAAAAATAAGGCGCTGTTACCCAGATTGGGTATATCGTTTCTGATCAAGGTTTCTATTTCATCCTCTTCTAAAGTATCCAAGTCCGGATTTTGCTGAATGATGCAGCTTAGTCTATCGGCAATGGAAAGAACGGCTTCCAATGCATTGGAGTCTGTTTCTGCTGTATCGAGAGCGGGCGTTGTTAGTAAAAGCTCGGCAGGATCAAAATATCCTTCAATGGTATTGAGTAAGTGAGCTGTAATGGCACTGGCTATGGTGTCCGGTATATGCCAAGCACTTAAGGTATTCATCGTTACATCAATACTGTTGAAACCAAATACCTCAATTTCCTGTTGCACTAATTCGGGGCTGGTACTTAGCAAATCATCAGATAAACAGTTGAATTTCTCCACATCGGTAGCTAGAAGAATGAACCGCCCAATTTCATGTAGAAGCCCAGAGAGGTAAGCCTGCTCACCATTGATCTGATTGAGTTGGGCAATTTTTGTTGCAGCAATAGCCACCTGAAGGGAGTGAAGCCAAAGGTTTCGATGAGATTGGTGGGTGGGTTTAAATGATTTACTCAAAGAGATTGATGTAATGAGTGTAGAGACCTGATTAATACCAACACGGACTACGGCTTGTGTCAGTGTTTCAATTTTAGTCCGACCGGCAAGGGCGGCAGAGTTAGCAAGAAAAATGATTTTTGCTGCAATAAAAGGGTCTTCTGAAGCAAGAGACAGAACATCTTCATAGTAGTCTTCGCTTTCTTTATCTAGCACCAACATTTTTGACACCACATTGGGAAGTACGGGTGCATTGGCTAATAGTTTGTCCAGGGTCTGCTTATCTTGCTCTAATGCAAAAACACTGTTCATCTTCACTACTCCATCATTGATGGAAAGTATTTTCTTTCTGCATGAGTACGGAGTAAAGCAGGTGATACCACAACTAGTGTGAAGTCTGTTGCAGAAATAATGTTTAATCTGGATGAATCCGTGTTTTTAAGAGTTGAGGGGTTAAGAGTTCAGGGGGGGGCAAATAGTTTTTAGGTAAATGAGTTTACGCAAACAGGCCTTTAAGTGCATCCAGAGACTTATTACCTTTTTCTTTGACGAGCTCAGGGTTGTCGTCGCCAAACCCTTCCCGCTCTAAATTGTCCTGGGGTAATTCGTCCATAAACCGGCTGGGAGTGCTACTGATAATTTCACCAAATTGTTTACGTTTGCTCGCCATGGTCATGGTTAAACTTTGTCTGGCCCGGGTAATACCAACATAGGCCAAGCGACGCTCTTCCTCAAGATTGCCATCATCCACACTGTTGCGATGGGGCAAAATTCCTTCTTCCATACCGATCAAAAATACATGGGGAAATTCCAGGCCCTTGGCGGCATGTAGTGTCATTAACTGAACTTTGTCATCAGCCGATTCTTCTTCCTGCCGGTCTAATAAATCTCGCAATAGAAGTTTGGCAATGGCATCGGCCATTTGGGTTTCATTTTGATCCTGGTTTGACTGATCGCTATCCACAATGGCCATATCATCTTTTTCGAGTAAATGTTTTATCTGCTCGAACAAAAAATGAATATTTTCCATACGCTTTTCAGCTACGTTGGCACTACTGGCATTTTGGTGGAGCCAGCCTTCGTAGTCGATATCCGAAATCATTTCTTTAATAGATTCAATCACTTTTCCGTTATTGCAGTTGTGCTCTACATTGGTAATCCACTGTTTAAATTGTTGTAACCGCTCCAGGTTTTGGCTGGGAATAAGTGATTGAATGCCGACTTCATCTATCGCATCCATTAACGATATTTCACGTTGATTGGCATATTGCCCAAGCTTTTCCAGGGTAGTGGTACCTATCTGTCGACGTGGTGTATTAATGATTCGAAGAAAAGCATTGTCATCATCGGGGTTCACGACCAGTCTCAAGTAGGCCATCACATCTTTAATTTCTGTACGTGCATAAAAAGAAGTACCGCCACTTAAGTGATACGGCACGCCCTGTGTTTGCAGCTTCATTTCAAGTAATTTAGCTTGATGATTACTACGGTAGAGAATGGCAAAGTCTCTAAAGTGACAGCGTTTTCGCAATCGCATATCAAGGATTTCGTTGACCACACGTTCGGTTTCTGCCTCTTCGTTCGCGGTACGAATAATCCTTAGGGGTTCACCAGGCCCAAGTTCGCTCCATAGGGATTTACTGAAGACATGGGGGTTGTTATCGATCAGTTGGTTGGCTGCTTTAAGGATACTGCCGGTAGAGCGGTAATTTTGTTCCAGTTTGATCATGTTTAATTCTGGAAAATCGTCATTTAATTGCGCTAGGTTTTCTGGCCTAGCTCCACGCCAGGCATAAATAGATTGATCATCGTCACCTACAACGGTCAATGTGCGACGAGAGCCCACCAATAATTTTACTAACTGATACTGGGCATGATTGGTATCTTGGTATTCGTCAACCAGCAGGTAACGAATACGGTTTTGCCATTTTTCCAGCACATCAGGGTGATTTTGAAACAGGCTGGCAGGAATTAGAATAAGGTCATCAAAGTCTACGGCGTTATATGCCTGTAGTGCTTTATTGTAGCGTTCGTACACAAGAGCAATGGCCTGTTCACCATCACTTTCAGCTTTAGATAATGCTTGTGAGGGAGCAAGCAAGTTATTTTTCCATTGGGATATTTGATGTTGAACCAAATCGATATGATCAGCATCCAGGTCGGAATCCCGGAGCATCAATTCTTTGAGCAGGTTTTTTGCATCATCGGCATCAAAAATTGAAAACCCTGGTTTATAGCCCAGTTGTTTTATTTCACGCCGGATTATCGTTAAACCAAGGTTATGAAAGGTGGAGACGGTTAAGCCTTTTGAGCTTGGTCCGCTAATAAGCTTGCCTGCACGCTCTTTCATTTCCCGCGCTGCTTTGTTAGTAAAAGTGACTGCTGCTATGTGGCGTGCGCTGATTCCGCACTGGTTGATGAGGTAAGCAATTTTTTGAGTAATAACACTGGTCTTTCCACTGCCCGCGCCGGCAAGTACCAATAGGGGGCCGTCGATATATTTAACCGCGGCTTTTTGTTGAGGGTTCAGATTGTTCAATGCTGTGGGTATGCTTTTTTTATTTTTGGTGGAGATGAGGCTCTGGCGAAGGATTGTAACAAGCTTGCCTTTCTGCGTCAGTGAACTAATGCCTACATGCATTAACCGAAAACATATTCACCAGGGGCATCTCGAAGGGGCTTTGTGCCCTTTATATTACGTTTGGGTACTTCATCAATACTCTGTTCTGTGAGCCAATAATCCCATAATGGCCACCATGAACCTTGCTGGGTTTCAACGGTTGATGCCCAAGTGTCGGGATCAACATACTTATCCATTGGGTCATGGGTCATCACTTGGAACTTTCTTCTTGGATGCTCTGGGCCACAGACAATACCTGCATTATGGCCTCCTGTGGTTAAGAGGAATGTGACCTCAGATCGACATAGGTGCTGAATTTTATAGACCGATTTCCAGGGTGCAACATGGTCTGTTGTGGTTCCTATAACAAAAAATGGTGTGCGAATATCTTGGAGGGCTACAGGCTTTCCATCCACTATGAATTTGCAAGAGGACAGCTGATTTTCCATAAATAATTCTTTCAGGTATCGGCTGTGCATGCTGGCAGGCATTCTGGTGCCATCGGCATTCCAGGCCATTAATTCATTTGGCTTGGTTTCCTTGCCGAGATAATAGCGTTCAATGGCTGGGTTGATGACCATATCTTCAGCCCGTAAGGCCTTAAAGGCATTACCCATGCTGGCAGCTTGGAGGTAACCATCAGTCCACATCATGCTGTCTAGGAATGCCAATTGGCTGGCACCGAGGAAGCGTTTAATCTCACCGGGTTCAGTAAAGTCTACTTGTGCCGCTAACAGGGTGATTGTGTTGAGAATATCATCGTCTTCTCGTGCTAATGCAGCAGCACCAATGGAGAGTAGTGTTCCGCCAATACAGTAACCCACGGCGTTGATTTTAGTATTCGGTGTGACCGTTTTAACGGTATCCAGAGCTGCAAAAAATCCCGATTTTAGGTAATCGTCTAAACAGAGTTCACGATCTTCTTTTTCAGGGTTTTTCCAGGAAATCATAAAGACAGTTTTGCCCTGGTCTACTAGATATTTTACCAATGATTTTTCAGGGTAAAGATCAAGAATGTAGTATTTCATGATCCAGGCTGGAACGATTAAAACAGGCTCTTGTGCAACGGTTTTGGTTGTTGGTTTATATTGAATTAGTTCAATTAAGTCATTTTGAAAAATGACTTTGCCAGGTGTTATAGCCAGATTTTCACCTACTTTAAACTCCCCCATATCCGGTTCATTCTTGTTCAGTAAACCTTTTTGAGTATCTCTAAGAAGGTTGCTAATACCTTCCAGTACATTCCTGCCTTTATTATCCCAAGTGGCTTTGAGCACCTCAGGGTTGGTAAGCGGGTTGTTGGAGGGAGCCAGGAGCTGAAATATTTGTTCGTTGATAAAACTTACAAGTTCTGAGCTGGAAGATTCCATACCGGGAACATCAGTAGAGAGTTCTTTCAGTAAATCCAATGCGGTTTGATGACCTTTTGCCAAAAGATTGAAAGGAGGTTTGCTCCATAATTCATGTTTAAACAGTGTGGATGTAGGTGCAGCATTTTGGTCAGATTTATTTGTTATGGATTTTGCTGCATCAGCCGATAATTTAAGAATTTTTTCTGTCAGGCTTTGCAATAATTGGGTGCGACGACCAGGTGCCAGGGACAAATGGCCTAGCCAATCAGTATAGGCCAAAACCAGTTGCATCGGCGACATTCCTCGGGTGAGCTTGCTAATACGTGCCCTGAGTTTTGAGTCAATATTGTCTGTTGTGCTCTCGCTGATCTTGGGTATTTTCTCAATAAGATCATCTAGCAGAGATAGAAGATCTGGAGTATTGCTGCTTTCATTTTCGATGTTGTTGTTCATGCTGACCGTCATCTGAATGTTCTCCGTATGATAGAGACTATACCACTCGTATCCTTCTCTTATTTGGCAATTTTATGACAATTTTCTGAATTGATAAGGTTTATTTCTGTAAATCGAATAAATGTTAACGTGTTATTCGGTAGCTTAGGGCTTCAGTTAAATGGTTGATATTGGGGGTTGAAAATTGAGAGTGATTATCTTGGTTAATGTTATTTAAATCAGCATATTCCAAGTCTGCAATAGTGCGGGCCACCTTAATAACGCGATGAACCCCCCTTGCTGTGAGCCCAAGTTTTGCAATGGCATTGTTAAGCAACGCTTTTTGTTCATCATTCATAGGGCAATATTTTATTGCCTCTTGATTCGACATCTGTGCATTCAGTTTACCTGCACGTTTAATTTGTTGCTGGCGGGCGGAGAGAACTCGTTTGTACACGACCGAGCTTTCCTCACCTTCAGTATGGTGTTGCATCAATTTATTCCCTGGGAGGTGAGGGACATCCACTTGAAGATCAATGCGATCAAGTAAGGGGCCGGATATTTTATCTTTGTAGCGCCGTACTTGATCTGGTGTACAGCGGCACCGACTGCTCCCTAGAAATCCGCAAGGACAGGGATTCATCGCTGCGACTAATTGAAAATTGGCAGGGAAGCGAGTTTGTGCATTGACACGAGAAATCATGATTTCTCCAGATTCCAATGGCTCTCTAAGCACTTCTAATACTTTGCGTGGAAACTCAGGTAACTCATCTAAAAATAAAATACCGTTGTGTGCTAGAGATATTTCCCCTGGTCTTGGAATACTGCCACCGCCGACAAGTGCTATGGCTGATGTTGTGTGATGGGGTGTGCGAAAGGGCGGCTGGCGAATACTACGCTTTAAACCAACTCCAGCAACAGAATGTATTGCCGCAACCTCGAGCATCGCTTCTGTATCAAGAGGCGGGAGTAGCCCTGGGAGTCGGCTGGACAGCATAGTTTTTCCTGTTCCAGGAGGACCGCTGAATAGCAGGTTGTGGCCGCCTGCTGCTGCAATTTCCAATGCACGCTTGGCTTGATGTTGACCAATAATTTCATTGAGATCGCTGCTGGTTGTAGTGGGTTCTAGCGGGGGTGAATAGGCATAACACTCAATAGGTAAGTTGCCATTGAGGTGAGCACAGACATTGAGTAAGTGATCGGCGGCATAGATCTTTGTTTTATCAGAAAGAGCGGCTTCTTCGGCATTATCCTGTGGCAATATGAGTGCTCGGTGTTCTTTGGCACAGGCCATCGCGGTTGGTAGTACCGCGTCTATAGGGCGGAGTTCTCCAGACAGTGCAAGCTCACCTATAAACTCGTAATGCTTCAGGGGTTCGTTAGGTAGTTGACCTGACGCAGCTAGTATTCCCAAAGCGATGGCAAGATCATAACGGCCGCCTTCTTTGGGTAGATCAGCAGGGGCGAGGTTGATAGTGATACGTTGTGCCGGGAAATCAAAGTGGGAATTTATTAGTGCACTACGTACCCGGTCTTTACTTTCTTTTACTGCTGTTTCAGGCATGCCTACGATGGATAGACTGGGTAGTCCGTTGGATAAATGAACTTCGACAGTAACAGGTGGTGCATGAATGCCAGATTTGGCACGAGTTTGAATAACAGCAAGAGCCATTGATGATACCCTCCGTGGTATTTAGCAGAGAGTTAGGGCTCTGCCTTTATAGTGTTGTGCTTTTTTTATGTGGATTGACATCCGGTCTATCCACACGAGATGAGTTGGTGTTTAACGCTTCAATTTTTAACAACTAATCTTCTAAACGGGTTTCTAATTCTGCCAGTTGTTTTTCTAATTCTTCAAGTTTTTCACGGGTTCGTGTTAGAACGGCACGTTGCGCATCAAATTCATCTCGCGTGACGAGGTCTAGTTTGTCAAAAGCAGCTTGGGCTGCTGTACGCATTTTTTGTTGAAACTCACTACCGAGTGCCTCTGCTCCAGGTGTTATAACGTCGTTGAGCTGGTGTAAAAACTGGTTAAGTAATTCATCGGGTTTCATTGTTCAAAAGCTCTTAGAAAATTTTGGTTAGTCTAGCAAACAGAGTTAGGCTCTCAGTTTGCCTTCGGTTTTACATTATTCAGACTTTAAAATAATTATTTATCTGTTTATTCGGAGATATCTTCTTCTTTTGATGGAATACAGGGGCGACCACTTGAACGTTTTACTGGGCAAGCTTTTTGTATGGGTTTCTTTTCTTCAATTAAGGATTCAACAGCTTTTTGTGGGTTACTTTTTGGGTTGTTTTGGCAGTATCCATCCAACCACTGTGTGATAACTTTTGGGTCAGAACTACGCAGAACGCCCTGGGGATTTCTTCCTGTATATCCATACTCATTGTAGGCAGCAACAAAACCTTGTAACCAATATAGTGTCGCCTGCTCTGTGCCTTGATGGCGGACTGTCGTCCATTGCTGGCAGTCATCTGCTACCAGTTGTTCGGCCATCAATTGTGATAGTGGTAAAAAAGCAAGTAAGGCGAAGATGAATTTCATGAAGTATTCCTTGGTTAAGGCGAGGAGACGGACGGTTGCGTAGCTTAGAAAATGAGGCGCAGTGTGCAAGTATGCTAAGTCTAGGTAGGTGTTTTTGCAAGCTTAAGTTGGTCGCTAAACCTAGGCTTCTTAGTAATAACTATTTTTCCCTAATAGTAGTGAAGTTGATAAGCTGAGTTAGAAAATTCTTTATTACAGTTTGAGAAAAAATTTAATTTTATAATTTCAAATTTTCTTTTTTCTCAAACTGAGCAATGTTTAAAATCGCGATATGTCTCTCCTACATATTGTACTAATTCCCGAATTATATCTTTACATCAAAATTTAGATTCATTTTGGTGCATTTTATAAAACCCATAATATTTTTATGCACCAAAAAAGAGCGGTTAGGTTATTTTGTATCTGCAACTAACTGTTAACAAATAGGTTTTTATTGTTGGCACAGCAAATGCATTAGTCGTTTTGAGATAAATAATTTTTTGTTTAATCTGACTAATTTTTAAATTTTTGCTGTTGTACATATTTTGGAGAAACATATGAACGCCTTTAAAAAGACCTTAGCTGTAACTTCTTTGGTGCTGACTTTACCTATTATTGCCACAAGTGCGAATGCATTTGAGACCTCGGCAAACGTCACTTTGACTACAGATTATAAATTCCGTGGTATCTCTCAGACAGATACAAGTGGTGCTGTTCAGGGTGGTTTTGATATCGCTTTTGATAACGGTTTTTATGTTGGTACCTGGGGTTCTAATGTCGATTTTGCTAAGAGCTTAGAGTTGGATTACTACGGCGGTTATGGTGGTGATATTACTGATAACCTAAGCTTTGATGTGGGTTATATCTATTATGATTACCCAGGAACAGCAGATACTCAAAGGACTTTTGAGTCAGTAGAAGATGATTATGCTGAACTTTACGGTAGCCTATCTTTTGCTGATGCTACTGTGGGTTTTGCTTATTCTGATGATTTCTATCTAGAAACAGGTGAAATGTGGTACGTCTATGGCGATTACAGCTTTAGCCTACCTTACGAAATTTCTTTAGATCTCCACTACGGCTTTAGCAGTTTTGAATACGATAGTGATGACTCTGATGTAAAAGATGCTGAGCGTGCATTCCTTACTGATGGCGAAGATGAATACGCAGATTACTCTATTACCCTAGGTAAATCATGGCAGGGTTTGGATTTTGCTCTGAGTTGGGTTGATACAGATTTAGATGATGAAGAGTGTTTTGATTCAAATATCTGTGATAGCTCGGTAATTTTTTCTGTTAGTAAAAGCTTGTAATTACTCGAATGGTGCTTTCTTGAATGAAAGCACCATTTTTCTATAGGGCATTTTCTAAGGAGCAATGCGATGAAAATGATCACAGCAGTTGTTAAACCCTTCAAGCTTGATGATGTGCGCGAAGCACTCGCTGCCATCGGTGTACAGGGTGTGACGGTATCTGAAGTGAAAGGCTTCGGTCGTCAAAAAGGGCATACAGAACTTTATAGGGGTGCTGAGTACGTCGTTGATTTTTTGCCAAAGGTAAAGCTTGAATTAGCCTTGGGCGATGACATGGTAGACGGTGCAGTTGAAGCGATTACCACTGCAGCACATACCGGAAAAATTGGTGACGGAAAGATTTTTATTTCTGATCTTCAGGATGTCATTCGCATCCGTACCGGTGAAGCCGGTCCAGAAGCTGTTTAAAAATCAGCGATATAAATAAACAGGAGATATGAAATGAGTCCTGAAATAATTGAAGTCAAATACGCATTAGATACGTTCTATTTTCTCGTATGTGGTGCGTTAGTTATGTGGATGGCGGCAGGCTTTACTATGCTGGAAGCTGGCTTAGTCCGCTCTAAAAATACCACTGAGATTCTAACGAAGAATGTCGCATTATTTGCAATTTCATGCACCATGTACTTGTTGATGGGTTACGTCATTATGTACGGTGGTAGTGAAGGTGGATTCTTACCTGACGCGTGGTTCGGTAATGGTATTTCCAATGCAACTGCCGAAGAAGTCTTGGCAAGTAATGGTGATACTTATTATTCCGGTGCATCAGACTTCTTCTTCCAAGTTGTATTCGTTGCGACAGCTATGTCTATCGTATCCGGTGCAGTAGCTGAACGTATGAAGCTTTGGGCATTCTTGGCCTTTGCCGTTGTGATGACTGGCTTTATCTATCCTATGCAGGGAATGTGGAAATGGGGTGGTGGTTTCCTTGATGCCGCAGGTTTCCAAGACTTTGCTGGATCAGGCGTTGTGCATATGTGTGGTGCGGCAGCGGCATTAGCTGGCGTTATCTTACTCGGAGCACGTAAAGGTAAGTACACAGCAGATGGTCGTGTTAACGCGATCCCTGGTGCCAACATGCCTCTCGCTGCTATTGGTATGTTTATCCTTTGGATGGGCTGGTTTGGTTTCAATGGTGGTTCCGAACTGAAAGTATCTGATATTGGTGAAGCAAATGCCGTAGCAGATATCTTTGTTAATACTAATGCTGCTGCTTGTGGTGGCTTAATTGCTGCATTAATCGTTGCGCATTTAGTGTTTGGTAAAGCTGATTTAACCATGGCTGTAAATGGTGCGTTAGCAGGTTTGGTTGCTATTACTGCTGAACCTCTAAATTGGGGTGGCATTGGTGCCACACTGATTGGCGCAGCTGGCGGTACCTTGGTTGTGTTCTCTGTAATCACATTGGATAAGTTTAAGATTGATGACCCTGTTGGTGCTATCTCAGTCCACGGTGTTGTTGGTATTTGGGGTCTGCTAGCAGTTTGTCTGTCTGGCAACGAAGACGCTACTCTGATCGGTCAGTTGACTGGCATTGGCGTGATTTTCGCTTGGACCTTCATTACTAGCTTTATTGCCTGGTTTATTATTAAGCAGGTTATGGGCATCCGTGTTGGTGAGCAGGAAGAGTACGAAGGTGTTGATGCATCTGAGTGCGGTATCGAAGCCTACCCTGAGTTCAACAGCGCGAAGTAATATTTTTCACCAGTAAATTTCTTCTCTTTAGGGGAGATGGCCTAAAAGCCATCTCCCTTTTTTTATCTGCTGATTTTAACTATGTCACATCTCGGAGCCTGGTTAATGAAAAAAACCGGGGTGCAATTTATTGACGGAAGGTGTATCTTTTCCATCATTAGATTCGGAGCCTGTTGAAGGCTTTTGCCCAAATAAAGTGAGATTAAGTAAGGTAGTCATATGAAGCTTATTACAGCGGTTGTAAAACCTTTTAAATTAGATGATGTTCGCGAAGCGCTGGCGGATGTGGGTGTTCAGGGTATCACTGTTTCTGAAGTAAAAGGTTTTGGGCGTCAAAAAGGTCACACTGAGCTATATCGTGGGGCAGAGTATGTGGTGGATTTTCTACCCAAAGTGAAATTGGAAATAGCCATTGATGATGCCCAGGTAGATGCCGTAGTAGAGGCAATTACCAAGTCAGCACAAACGGGAAAAATTGGAGATGGAAAAATCTTTATTACTAGCCTTGAAGAAGTGATCCGTATTCGTACTGGCGAAACAGGAAGTGACGCTGTATAAGCTTTAACGGCCAGCCAATTTTTGGTCTAGCTGGTAGCACTGTTCTAGAAAGTCTTTACACATCTCAATATCATTGAAAACACTTTTTTCCACAATAATTATGTGGGGGAAAGATGTTTTTAGTGTCTCTACAAAGATTCCATTTCCAGCATTTTGTTCTAATCCATTCATATTGTAGATGGGAGTAGAGCCAGCGCCACAACTGGGTGATCGCGCCTTCACTATATAGGCACACATCTTATAGCCGTAATTTTTAACTAGGTGTTGCGATGTATGGTTTAAAGCTTGGGTGACATTTAGTGTTTTTTCTTCAACGCCCAACGCCTGAATACCTTCCGATGTTTTTACTAACTGTACGGGTGGGCGTGGTACGCCAAGATGTGCTTCAGCTTCAGGGCAGATTGCTTGAAAATTGAGCCAGGGTACTAATTCTTGTTGAATCAATTGGTGGAATTTATTGCCACCATCGTAGCGTACATTTTGTCCTGCTAAGCAGGCACTGATACCCACCACAGGTTGTTGTTCTCGTACTTGAGTCAGTATGACCCCATTATTTTTCATCTTTCTTGTGTGCACGGGGGTGCGCTTTGTCGTATACGTTTGAAAGATGTTGAAAATCCAGGTGTGTGTAGACTTGTGTTGTTGAAATATTTTCGTGTCCTAGCAGTTCTTGTACTGCCCTCAGGTCGCCACTGGATTCCAATAAATGACTGGCGAACGAATGTCGTAGCATATGAGGATGTACCTTTCCCGGCATACCTTGTTTGATGCTCATTTGTTTTAGTCGATCCTGTATTGATCGAGGAGATAAGCGTTTGCCATGTTTACTCAAAAACAATGCAGAGCCTTCTGTATTTTTTAGTTCCTGGCGGCGTTTGAGCCATGATTTAACGGCACTAAGTGCTTGTCTACCAACTGGAAGCTGGCGGGTTTTATTCCCTTTACCAGTTACGGTAATAATGGCTTCTTTAAGGTCGATATCCGTTAGGTTCAGGTTGGTCAGCTCGGCTAGTCGTAATCCTGAAGAGTAGAGTAGTTCAATCATGGCGTGATCACGGCAGTCAATCCAACTGTTTGGTGAAAGGGATAAAAATTGATTGATTTGATCTGCATCTAAGGTTTTTGGTAGTTTTTTAGCAGACTTTGGCGCTGCGATACCATTGGCTGGATTGGATTGCGCCCAGTGGTGTTTCAAGCCGTAATTGAAAAATGTACGTAATGAAGAAAGCCAGCGTTGAATACTTCGGCCACTTAGTCCTTCTCTATGGAGCGTCGCCATACATTGTCTGATATGTTGGCTGTCGATCTGATCAGGATGAAATAGTTGATGTTGTGAACACCAAACAGTGAATCGATTCAGGTCTCGTTTATAACTGCTGATTGTGTGATGAGAGAGCCTGCGCTCAGTGCGCAGGTGTTGTTCAAATTGTATTAGGTATTCGGTGAGCAATTCGCTCATGGGTGTTTTTATTTCTCTTGCAATAATTTGGGAGCCACACGGTTCAGTACATCCGCAATGTAACTAAGAAAAAGGGTGCCCATGCTGCTGCGATAATAATTGGGATCAGAATTACCAATGGCCAGAATACCGAATGTAGAGCCGTGGGATAGAGGAACAGCTGCGACAGAACCTACATCGGCTGACTGATCACCAAATAAGAATGACAGTTCATCGGTACCCAGTACACCAGAGATTGGGCGATTAGTGCGTAGCAGGGTGCCAATTTGGCTGTTGGCTTGATCCATTCCAACGACTTTAGTGTTGCAGGCAGGCATGGATTGTTGGTCGCCAAATAGAATCAAGCTATGAAACTCTACCTGAAAGTCTGTTCTCAAGCTTTCAGAAAGTAAGTCGACGAGTGTCGCTAGGTCTTCGGCTTCTAGAAGAGAAACCACAAGGCGTTTGGTTTTTTCAAATAACTTGTCATTGGTTTTTGCTGCATCCAGCAAGCTATTTATACGTTCACGCATCTCCTGATTTCGATCTCTAAGCAGGGATACCTGACGTTCAATTAATGACACGGCTACACCACTTTCATGGGGCAAGCTAATCAGTTGGAGGATGTCCGGGTATTCCTCAAAAAAGTCAGGATTAGCTTGTAGGTAATCCTTGATTTGAGAAGCCGTTAAAATTTCATCAACATTCGTATCTGTGGTCATAGCTTTATGCGTCCGTGAAATACTGTAGTTGCTGGTCCGGTCATAATGACCGATTGGCCTTCTCCTGGCCACTCAATTACCAGGCTTCCTCCTGGTAAATTTACTGTTACAGGAGAGTCTAACAGGTCTTGTAACTGCCCTGCCACTACTGCGGCACAAGCGCCAGTACCACATGCAAGTGTCTCACCTGCACCACGCTCATAAACTCTCAAATTAAGTTCGTTGCGACTAACTATTTGCATAAAACCTGCATTTACCTGTTGAGGAAAGCGGGCGTGTTGCTCAAGTAGTGGGCCAAGCAGTTCGACAGGCGCTGTTTCAGTATCTTCGACCTGCAAGACGGCATGGGGGTTGCCCATGGAAACAGCGCTGATCATGAGAGTTTTATTGTTGTTAGCTCCGTCATTAGCAGAAATAGCTACCTCAATGGGATAGGTGATGGCTTTATTTTCGGCAATAAATGGTATTTGGGATGGCTCCAATTCAGGAATGCCCATATTTACCCTGACTTGGTGATCACTTTGAACTTGCAGTTCGATAATACCGCTGGCTGTTTCTACTCGAATAGTGCTTTTACCAGTAAGGCGACGGTCGCGAACAAATTTAGCAAAGCAGCGGGCACCATTACCACATTGTTCAACTTCTGAGCCATCTTGATTAAAGATACGGTAACGAAAATCTACTTCTGCTTGTTCTGGCGGCTCCACCACTAATATTTGGTCACAACCCACACCAAAACGCCGGTCTCCGAGTTTGCGGGCCAGCTCAGGTGTAATTTTGACGGATTGGGATACGGCATCTATGACGACAAAGTCATTGCCCAAGCCATGCATCTTAGTGAATCTCAGTAACATTTTTACCCTAGTAGTATTTAAACCTTAGTAGAGTTTGAGCTTTAGTAGCATTATTAGAATAACTGCCTAATTTGAGTAGCCGCCTACTTTTTAATCATTGGGTAGCAATTCTTCTCCACGAATTAAGTCTTCCACTGTTTCTCTGGATCTTATTTGGTGAACTTTTTCACCGTCTACCATGACTTCAGCTGCTCGTCCTCGGCTATTGTAGTTGGAGCTCATGGTAAAGCCGTAGGCTCCTGAAGAGCCAACGCAGAGTAGATCACCTTGGGCAATCACTATTTCTCTATCCTTGCCCAAAAAGTCACCTGTCTCGCAGACTGGACCGACAATATCCCAGGCAGCGGCTTTTCCAATTCGTGGTGAGACGGCATCAATGCTTAACCATGCTTGGTAAAGTGCCGGGCGAATCATGTCATTCATCGCACCATCAACAATGGCAAAATTTTTCTCTTCGCCAGGCTTTAAATAAAGAACGCGGGTGAGCAAGACACCTGCATTAGCTGCAATAGAACGACCTGGTTCTAATATTAGTGTTAGCTCACGATCACCTAGGTGCTGGCGGAGTTCATTAATATACTCCGCAGGGTGGGGTGGTTGTTCATCTTTGTAGCAGACCCCAAGTCCTCCGCCTAAATCGAGGTGCTTAAGTTGAATACCTTTTTCAGCCAATTTGTCTACAAGGGCAAGCACTCTCTTAAGGGCATCGATAAAAGGTGCTGTTTCCGTTAGCTGGGAACCAATGTGGCAATCAACCCCCATAATATTGAGTGAGTCCAATTCGTTTGCAGCAGTCAAATAGACATCCAGTGCCTTGTGGATATCAATCCCGAATTTATTTTCACGTAAGCCCGTGGAAATATAGGGGTGTGTATTGGCATCAACATCGGGGTTAACCCGAAGGGAAACATTAGCCGTTTTTCCCATGGACCGGGCTACTCTATTGAGCATATGGAGTTCAGCTTCAGATTCCACATTAAAGCAGTGGATACCGACTTCTAGAGCCCGTTCCATTTCGATAGGTTGCTTGCCCACACCGGAGAAAATAATTTTGCTTGGGTCGCCTTTTGCTGCAAGAACACGTTCCAGTTCGCCTACGGAGACAATGTCAAAACCTGCCCCAAGCTTTGCTAGAACATTCAGCACGGCAATATTTGAGTTAGCTTTTACGGCATAGCAGACGAGATGCGGAACATTTTCCAGTGCATTTTTATAAGCAAGGAAGTGTTCGGTTAAAGCAGAACGGCTGTAAACATAAGTAGGCGTGCCATAAAGCTCAGCAATGGTGGTTAGCGCAACATTTTCGGCAAACAGTTCACCATCACGGTTATGGAAATAGGTCATGGTTAATACTTATTCTGTTTCGGTGGTTGCTTCGGTCTCTTCTGGTTCGGAAGATTCCTTTTGCTCAGACGACACTTCATTCGATGCGGCAGGTGTGGATGATACTTCCTGCACTGCTTCTGGTGGCAAGTATAAAGGGCCTTTGTTACCACAACCCGTTAGACCAAATGAGGTAGCTATAAGTACCAGTGTTAATGCAAAAAAGCGTTGCATGGCAAATATATGTTGCATGACATATTGCATGTAAAAAAACCTATGCTTTGAATTTGAAGATGTCCGCGAGTATACCGGCTGACACCTATAACACTCAATCGCATATACTCTTCGCAATGTAGAAATGTTCCAATGTGGGCCTATTAACAATGAATCAAGCCAATATGAATGAAGTTGAATTTGATCAACACTGTGATGACGTCATGCTGGCGATAGAGGAAGCTATCGATTTAAGTGGTGAGGATATAGATTATGAAACTTCAGCGGGTGTGCTGACGCTTACAATAGAGGCGAATGGTTCCAAGGTTATTATTTCCCGACAACCTGCATTGTGCCAAATTTGGGTAGCGGCAAAGTCTGGGGGTTATTATTTTAATAGGGAGGATTCTAATGATAGTGGCAGCAACAATAATGACATCAACAAGGGAGGTGATTGGATCTGCACGACTACAGCGGAATCGTTAGGCGAGTTGTTGCAGCGTGTTTGTAGCGAGCAAGAGAGTGGTGAAATTTCTTTTGATGTCTAATTATCCGGGGCGCTTTAGGATTAAGTGGATAGATAAATAAAAATCAATAACTCGAAAGGAAAATACAAAGCACCTACCTTCTTCATTACTACCCGTCCTATTGAATTGATAATCTAAGGCTAGAAATAGTTTTTATGTAGGGATTAAACCGTTTCATTGCATCAGGCAACGTTTCGAGTTGTTCTTTTGCGGACTGGTAATGTGAAAAACCACCATAGGTCACAGCGAAAAGAGTTTCGTCCTCATTGGCGATGGGAAGAATAAACAACTGTTGCCCATGTTGTTGATCAGAGTAACTTTCTAGAAATTCCTCGAGTTTATTTTTATCTTCCATTTCTGTGGACATAATTTGAATGGTGTAGACCATGTTGCCTGGGTTATCTAGCCAATCGGCTGTCTTAGATAGCACCTGGTTTAACAATGGTGTGTCATTGTTGATTCCCCTTTTGTCACTAATCGGAACAGGATCGATAGTAAACGTTTCTGATGATCGGGGCTGAGGGGGTAAGGCTACTTTGGAGGCCGGTAACTCATCATCATTTGCTAGTGTTGATACTTCTAGGGGTTTACTTGATTGCGGGGCGCTTTTTCTCTCAGGAGTGCTTGATGGCAAAGCACTTGGTGTATAGGTGCCCTCATTGTGAGAATCAGAGGGCTGTGGAGCATAATTTGAAGAATGACCAAATGGCCACAGAGCATTTTTATACAGTGTAAATAGCCCAATGCTGATGATAGCTATAATTATTGCTACTCCTAACGTCATTGGTAGCATTCCAGGCCGTTTTGTAGAAGTAGAGCGTATATTGGCTTCATTGTCGCCATAGGCAGTTCGTACTTCTTTGGCAGAAATAGTACTCAGTTGAGCAGCAAAGGCAGCCAGCATGCTTTTGTCTGCCAGAATGCTGAGCCGCCTGGGTAGACCGTCAGAATATTTGGATAGGGCTTTAAGTGCTGAGGGAGAAAATAATGGAGATCCATTATAGCCAGCCTTGTGAAGCCGAAAAGCCAGGTATTCCGCAACCTCTGCCGGTGTAAAAGGTTTTAGATAGAGGTTGTGGATAATGCGTTCTTTGATTTGTCTGACAGATGGGTGGCTAAGATGGTCATCAAGCTCTGGTTGACCAAATAATACGAGTTGCAGCAGTTTGTCAGTTTCTGTTTCTAAATTGGTGAGAAGCCGTAATTCTTCTAAGGTATCCAGCGGCATACATTGTGCTTCATCAATAAAGACAACGACACGCTGATTGCTGGCATGTATTTCCAGTAATTTTTTTGTATAGCAAGTAATGCATGGGTTTTGGTTTGGCTGTGATCAAGCTCAATTCCTAACTCATGACCAATGGCAAAGACTAAATCTTTTGCTGCTAGGCTGGGGTTGGGTAGATAAATAATAGTCACGGTATCCGGGAGGCTTTTTTCCAGCATCCGGGTCAGCATAGTTTTACCACTGCCGACTTCCCCGACAACTTTCACCATGCCATCACCATGTGAAATGGCATAGACAATGGCATTCAGTAATGCTTCTCGTTCCCCGCCAGCATAGAAGAGAGACGTGTCTGGGGTAACGCGAAAAGGGGCCGCCTTTAAACCAAAAAAATCACAGTACATGCCAGTGGTTTCCCCACAGAGATTAACTATTCCAGTAACTAAGACCGATCATTAAGCTTCGCTAGTATAACTATCTAGACAATTAAAGTGAGATTATATATGGAAGGTGAGCTTATATATGGAAGGCGAGAGCAAGTATAGAAGGCATGGCTGATTATTGAGCCGGCGAGGCAATCTGCTCAAAGCAGGTACAAATGTAATCAAGAAGGTCTACAAGGTTATGTATCTGGTCACCAGAAGAGAGCTGATACAGGTATTCGTTATTGTCCTGGATGTTATTTTGAGCGTTTTTATTGGGATCACTTTCTGGTTCAGTTTGAACGCTGGATACTGAGAACCTGTCTATTTCATTGGATGAAGTTAAGGCTGGAAAGCTTAGGCCTCCTTCAGATGTAATCATAAGCGTTTTGTCTGGCGACAATTCGTTCCCGGTTTCGTCTTTAATTCTTAAACCCATTTCGCCCAAGCGTGTTGCCATGGATGTGACTGCATCCAACATTAACTGGTTTCTTTTCTTTAGCTCCAGATCTATAGGCCCAGGATTTTGTTTTTGAGCAATTTGCTGCATAAAACGTTCTGCTGATTCTTCTCCTAAACGCTTTGCTTGTTCAGCAGAGAGCAGGGGCCCATTAAGTAACTGATCTATCTCTGCATTGGCTTTTATAAATAACAAGCCATATTTCTTTTTTGGCCCTTGATTACTGACATAGCAAACAATCGCACTACCCGAGACTGTTTTACCGTTCAGAGTCAGTTCAAATTCAACTTTGTTGAGGGTATTGAGACGTAAGTTGCTAGAGATAATTGAGATACCGCTAGAGCTTACATTGACCAATGTTGGGTCGTTCACCCAACGGTGAAATCCAACACCGCTTTTACGTATCCGTAATCCCACGGAGGGAGCACTGATACGACGATCTTGGCGGCGGTTATTGGAAATGGTGTTCAATCTAAGATCCCAGCCCCGTGACAAATACGATGTGGCAGTTAATGGCCATTTATTAACGGCCACGTCATGATTGCTTTTACAAGGAGATCATAATATTAAGAGGAGACGACGCATAGGTTGAGCCAGAGCCGCCATAACGTGTAACACTTCCGGTTGTAGCATTACCATCGTCATATTCATTGTCATAGCGCTGCATAACATCTCCTGGAAAGGACCGAAGTATAATTTTATGTTCGGTTACTCCATTCCCCCAATTACCTGTAGAAATAGCCATAGGGCCTGAATATGCATGGTTTGGTCTAGCTGCTTGGCCGGTTAAGGTTGGGTCACCAGGTATTAGGTCAGCATAACGTAAATGTGACCATACTTTACAAGATTCTTCAGCAGCTGTGTCGCAGTATCCGCCTTCTATTGCACCATCACCATCTCCTGGTACTGCTGAAGCATCCAAAGATGTAATGATGAGAAGGTCACCTGGCAAGCCACGTTGCATATCTTGGAATGTATGAACAGCAGCTCGATAGCTTTCTATTTCTTTTACAAATTTTTTGTACTTGGCATTTTCAATCATTGTTTGGCCTTGCAGAACACCACCTAAAATCAGACCAATAATGACCAGCACGATGGCTATTTCTACCAAGGTGAAACCACCTTGCCTGGATTTTTTTGTCATTCGATTGTTAGTACTCATTTTCCTATCTCCCTTATAATTCTGATCAGTATTTAGTCATTGTGTTCAGTCTATAGGTTTTCGGTTATATTAACCCAACAAAATGCATGAAATCTATCACATAACTTGTTGATTAACAAAGAATTAACATTTTTTACAATTTTTATTATGGTAATCGCCCTGCAGATACCAGCCTAGTTTTCAGTACGTTGGGTGAAATCCAAATGACTTGGTCATCGAATGTGGGTGCAGCTTTCATGGATGGTCGTCTATCTACAAATGTTGTATCAGTATCTGTATTTTCATTTTCATCAGCGCTTGTCGTTGTTGCCCAGTTACTACCATGAGCAATCACAATGGCAGGTATTTGATTTGCAACGGGGTTTCCTGCTGCAGAATCAAGAATATCTATATCGGCTACAGAACATAGGGAAAACGATACCCCGGCAGTTGCTGTACCGCAGCCTGTTCCATCAGTAGTGTCAGCAAAATTGCCCGTCACACGATAGGTGAAGGGTTGACCCCAGGCATCTCCTTTTCCTACCCCTAGATCTACCCAGGGAATAGCGCCTTGGACATTTGAACATGATGACCCCATATCTATGATGCCATCGCCGTTTGTATCGGGGCAGGGCAAGCGTCCATTGGCCATTGCATAGCCAATTAACGCATCGTGTATGTCTTGCAGTACCTTCTGGGTATCATCCCTATCTTTCTTCTCCATTTGAGTGGACAACGGAATTAGCATGCCCCCTAGCAATAGACCTAGTACTACTAGTACTACCGCCATTTCCAGTAAGGTGAAACCTTGCTGGCATCTCGGGGTGGGTGGGCATGTTTTTTCATTGATCATGATGTGCATTACATTTCTCATCGTTACTAAAGCTCTGTGCGGGATATCCAGATGGCAATATCGTTAAATGTACTACTGCTTCCTTCTGGAGCTACCATGAAGTCGGGCGCACTGGCATTACTGATTCCATTGATACTTTCAAGTAGATTTTGGCCCTGATTAATAGAGGCCCCAGGGGATGTGCTGCCACATTCAGTTGCCACACCCGGAGCAACCCCTCGGGTCTGACCGATAACGGGTGTATTTGGTGCAAAAATTATGGCCACAACATCATTGGTTATAAATATATCTGGTGGACGGACAACTAAGAATTCTGCTGGTGGCAAAGCTGATATAAGAGGTGGAGTGCTTGTGCCTTGCTTATATGCCCCAGCAACATAATATCGAAAACAGTAGCCGCTGGCATCTTTATAGGGAGGTAAACCGAGGGTTTGCCAAGGTAGCCATCCCGTTGCTGAGGTAGTGCCACAGGGCGTCTCTTCCAAGCCATCACCATCCGTATCAGGGCATGGAAGGTAGCGTTGCTGTAGGCCCGATGCTGTCTGATCAGGATCTGATAAACGCGCATAGGCGATGAGTGCAGATTTGGTGCTAGCTAAATGCCGGAGTGTCTTTTCTGATCGGGCGAGCTTTGTCTTATTGGTGCTAATACCTGTGAGAAGAGCTGTTGAGACGGCCAAAACCATTAGCAGCACTAAAATAACCAACACCGCACCTTGTTGGTTGTATTTTGAAGAATGGCATTTGATCTCACCTTTCACTCAAGCTCCATTGATTGGTCTTCAGTTTCTTCTAACTCTGGATCAGCTAGTTCTAGGTTTTCGATAGTGTCTACGACTACTGTACCGTCATCACTTTTTTTGACTTGGGGTATTGAGCGTTTGAGGAGATAACCTTCGGTTATTTCTCTTGTGCTTTTATTGAAAAATTGCCCCGGCTGTAGCCGAGTTGAATTTGATAGTTTTGAAGTTTTTATTGGTACAGATGTACCTTTAATTTCATCCAGTCTGGCAGATATACCATTCTGAAATTTTTTGTTATTTCCAGCTTCTAATATTTTTTGATTTGCCCAAGCTGTGTTTTTTCCCGATTTGCGAATGACATAACCATTAAAAAATACACGCTGATCTGTAACTGAACCAACATTTGGTGATACTTGTGTTTGGTTTGCCGTTTTTGGTTCAGCAGAGAACATTTACCTCTGAAATACATAGTGTACCCGTCGGTCTAGTCATGAGTGTGACTCCACAGATTTCAAATATTGATAGCGTAACACTGAATGTCTTCCTCTACATCAATCGTGAAGTAAATAATGTTATCCACAACTTTTAATAAAGCGGTCTGGTTGTTTAGCACCATTTATTTAGGTGTTGAAAGAACCTTGGCATTACCAAATTGATTAAGCAACTTAACGGTAGCGTTCAAGCTATCGGTGTTTGCGCCGGTATAGGTCAGCGTTGAAACGGGTGCATTGGCCAGATTGGTGCCGATGAGGTCTTGAGTGAAACTGAACCCACTATCTCCAGACTCGACTAATTTGGACCAATTGACACCGGCTTGATATTCATCGCTTAGACTGACTTCAACGATACTGGCTTCAATTAATACTTGGCGTTTTGCACCGTTTAATACTTCATCTAAAAATGTTTGTACTTCGTGATGCTTTTTCTTTGAGGTTTTAATGCTCAAAACACCACTTTCAGCATTAGCAATTATGCTTGTGTCAGCTATGGGTGTTCGTTCTATTTCAGAATTTGCTTCACCGGCACTTTCACCACTGGTAGAGATAGATCCAGTACTATCTCCACCATATATAATTGCTTCTACATTTTGGATAAGAGAGCCCCAGAAATGGTAATCAGAGCGATTTTCGATAATAGTGCTTGAGTTGTTATTACCTTCCCCTCCACTTGAACTGCCTTCTACAGCGCCAACACCTGTTGTGGCAACTTCTGTCGAAATAGAAACAAAGGATTGGCTGGAGCGGTCCATATTCAGGTAGCCAATGTCGTAGTGTACAAAATAAGGTTTGTCCTTTTCGATCACTAGAACATCATTTTTTATGCTGTAACGTATATCAGAGAAAGCAGTAATGCGGTCAAGAATTTGGGGTAGGGTTTGGTCGACTGCATTTAGGGTAACTGTGCCTGTGATATCTGGCGCGATATCTATGTTTAAAGAAGCATCTCTGCTAATAGCTCGCGTAAATCAACATCGTTGACGACAACGGAGTAGACGTCTTCAGATTCACTCGGTTGATTTAGGGCTGCAGGGGTCGTGTTAAGAACAGGTTTTGGGATGGCTTCTGTTGAAGCCGCACGTTTATCTGACGAGATATACTGCTCTGATATGTCCAGAGGCATCGGTGCGCAGGCTGTTAATCCAAATATTATGAGTATCCATGCGTTACTTATTATGTTGTGCTTAATCATATTATGTGTAGCGCCCACAATTTTAAATTAGGCTAAGTTACCACAAAATTATAAAGTAATACATTAACTTTATTGGTTGCAAATCGAACAGTTACATTATTGGTTAAAAAATGTACAGGTCGACCTCGAAAGGTAGTAATCATGCAGGATTTATGTGGAATCTATAAAGAAAAGCCCTACATAAAGTAGGGCTTGTAAAGAATTTTAAGCTATCGAATCACAGACAAATTTAAAATGATACGGTAGTAATTTTTTACCTGTTTTCATACTTTAGCGAAAAGGTTCATACCGCAATGTGAATAAACATTCATATCGAATGTAAGTCATAGTGGTGACAATATGGTGCGATAGGCTGGCTATGATACAAGCGATTGGCGGGCTGTCTGTATTGCAGCTCTAACCTGTTCCGGAGCTGTACCCCCAATATGGTTTCTGGCGGCAACGGACCCTTCTAGCGTTAGTACATCAAATACATCATTGTCGATGACATCAGAGAATTGTTGTAATTCTGTGAGTGTCATCTCTGATAAATCCTTATTTTCAGCAAGGCCGTAGGCCACAGATTTTCCAACAATTTCGTGAGAGTCTCTAAAGGGGATACCTTTGCGCACTAGATAGTCAGCCAGGTCGGTAGCTGTTGAGAAACCACGGCGGGCAGCTTCTTTCATATTGTCTGGTTTTGATTTTATCGCTGGGACCATATCTGCAAAAGCTCTAAGGCAATCTTTAACTGTATCCACAGCATCAAACAGTGGTTCTTTATCTTCCTGATTATCTTTGTTGTATGCCAGAGGCTGGGATTTCATCAATGTTAGTAGGGCAATCAGGTGACCATTTACCCGACCTGTTTTTCCTCTTACCAGTTCTGGAACATCAGGGTTTTTCTTTTGAGGCATGATAGATGAACCAGTGCAAAAACGGTCTGGCATTTCGATAAAGTTAAATTGTGCTGATGTCCACAATACCAATTCTTCAGAGGCACGGGAAAGATGCGTTAAGAGAATACTAGCAAAAGCACAAAATTCGATGGCGAAATCACGATCGCTCACAGAATCTAATGAATTTCGCGTGGGAGCATCAAAGCCTAATAACTCTGCTGTCATTTCACGGTCAATGGGGTAGGTAGTGCCAGCCAGTGCTGCGGCTCCCAGCGGAGATTGGTTCAAGCGTTTGCGACAATCCTGTAGACGACTGTAATCTCGAACCAGCATTTCAAACCATGCCATGAGGTGATGTCCAAAAGTTACTGGCTGAGCGGTTTGCAGGTGGGTGAAGCCAGGCATGATGGTATCGGCTTCTCGTTCAGCTAAATCCAGAATGCCTTGTTGGAGGCGGAGCAGTTCTGAACTGATGTTATCAATTTCATCCCGCAACCAAAGGCGTATATCGGTTGCTACCTGGTCGTTACGTGAGCGGCCTGTATGTAGTTTTTTTCCGGTAATCCCAATTTGGGATGTCAGCGCTGCTTCCACATTCATGTGAACGTCTTCTAGAGCCACAGACCATTCAAATGTGCCATCTTCTATTTCCGTAAGAATTTCACTCAGTCCAGTTTGGATAGATTGAAGTTCTTCTTTTGTTAACACATTGGCCTTGGATAGCATGGTTGCGTGAGCAATAGACCCTTGAATATCATGACGTGCCAGTCTTTGGTCAAAGTTAACTGATGCGGTGAATCTGGCAACGAAGGCATCGGTTGCTTCGGTAAAGCGGCCGCCCCAAGCTTGATTGGTGTCTTTTGTCTTGCTCATGAGTAAACTGACTCTTCTTTTATAGGTGCAGCTAACAATTTCTCTGTATGCTAGCAGTGGATTAAAGCAGCGAGATTATAACAAAGCCGGGACGGCTATGGGTGAACCAAGTGATACTCTTCACTCGTTGCAAATCTAGTGATCAAAATGAGGTGTGGTTTTGAATAATAAAACTGTAGAACCAGCATCCAAAATAGAATCAACATCGAATGAATTGGCCATGAGTCGGAAGGGATTTTTTCTTCCAGACCTTTGTCGTGGCCAGGGTTTGGGTGCTGTTTTAATTATCTCTGAATTGCTAGCCTTATTAATCACCATTGCAGACAGTGGCCTACAAAACTTTGACTGGGTAAAACTTTCGAAGGTTTCTTTGCTTTCTCTATGGATTGCACTACTGAGTGCCATGGTTTTGTGTCGCTGTAATCGAAGATTGTCTCTCTTGGGTCATGTTAGTGCTGCCTTTATCTCATTCTTTTTAATTCTTTTGGTGACATTGTTTTGTGGTGCTGTTTCTGAAACTGTTTTGTGGTGGTATTCAGGTGCAGCATTAAATGAGCAGTTCAATCTTGACAATATCCTTGAGTATTTAGTGATTGCAGCTATTCCCGCCAGTATATTGCTGTATTACCTATATCTTCAGCAGCAAATCAGAGTAAGAGAGCGAGTTGAGCTAGAGGCCAGAATTCAGGCGCTACAATCTCGTATCCGTCCACATTTTCTGTTTAATTGCATGAATATGATTGCCAGTTTGATTGGTTCCGACCCGGATAAAGCTGAGCGTGTTGTAGAGGATATGTCAGATTTGTTCCGCTATGCATTATCGGATACCCAAACTCGGGTGCCGTTAAGTGAAGAGCTTTCCCTTTGTCGCAGGTATATGGCGTTGGAAAAAGTACGATTGGGTGATCGATTATCTACTCGATGGGAGATTGGTGATTATGGTCATGGCGTTGAAATTCCCTCGTTGATGTTGCAGCCAGTATTGGAGAACGCGGTTTATCATGGCATCCAAAAGCGTCCTGATGGGGGGGAAGTGTTTGTGTCGGTTAAACGTGTTGATGATCGTCTTCAAATTATTGTGATGAATCCGATTCAAAGGGGCAGCCAGCAGCGTCACAAAGGAAATAAAATGGCGTTACAGAACATTCGAGAGCGATTGTATGCTCATTTCGGGTCGACAGCGGAAGCTACGGTGGAAGTCAAAGAAAATTGTTATATTATGTTTATCAGTTATTTCGTAGGCGATAGTAGGGTTAAAGGATGAGAGTGCTGATCGTTGATGATGAACCTCTTGCGCGGGACAGATTGCGGAGAATGCTATCTGCTATAGATAATTGTACTGTGGTCGGAGATGCCGGTGACGGTGAGCAAGCTTTGGCTGTGGCTAAAGAGGTTGTGCCTGATTTGGTTTTTATGGATGTGCGTATGCCAGGGATGGATGGTTTGATTGCGGCCCAGCATTTAGCAAAAATAGAACCGCCACCTGCTGTTATTTTCTGTACCGCCTATGATGATTACGCTGTTGAAGCCTTTTCTACACAGGCTATTGGCTACTTACTTAAGCCGGTTAAGCAGGCGGATTTGGAGAATGTCTTATCTCGGACTCGGCGGGTTAATAAGGCTCAGCTAAATGAGCTACAGGAATCAACGGTACTGCAAAATGGCAAACCGAGTCATCTTGCTTCCAAGAGTCGGCGTGGTATTGACCTTGTTGCCATCAATGATATCCGTTTGTTTCAAGCCGATGATAAATATGTACGAGCACATCATTCTCAGGGTGAATCGCTTTTGGATGAAACCCTCAAATTTCTGGAAGATGAATATGATGGGCGGTTTGTCCGCATTCATCGTAATGCTCTGGTCTCTATTCCCCATATTGAGGGTATAGAGCGTAATATTGACGGACAGTATTTTGTCCGTTTACAAGGTTTAGATTTTCGTCCTCAAGTCAGTCGCCGTCACGTCGCACCTTTGCGAAAACTGTTAGAACAAATCTAGATTTTACATTTTGTATACCCCCGTGAGCATGTTTGCTCATGGGTGATCTGCTATGATTTCCCTTCAATTATTTTGGTTATATTTTTCATGACTTCCTCAGTACGTATTGCAACCCGTAAAAGCCCGCTAGCACTTTGGCAGGCTGAAGATGTAAAAGCTCGTTTGAAGTTACTCCATCCTGATTTGGATGTGGAGTTAGTTGGTTTTACTACAAAAGGCGACAAGATTCTGGATACACCACTGGCTAAAGTGGGGGGCAAAGGGCTTTTTGTTAAAGAATTGGAAGTTGCCATGTTGGAAGGTGAGGCTGATATTGCGGTGCATTCTATGAAGGATGTCCCAATGGAGTTTCCTGCTGGGCTTGGTTTAAGTGTGATTTGTGAACGCGAAAACCCTACAGATGCCTTCGTCTCTAATAAGTACCAGTGCCTGGACGACCTACCAAAAGGTAGTCGTGTGGGGACATCCAGTTTACGCCGACAAACCCAGCTACGTGAACGTTATCCTGAACTTGAAATTCTAGAATTGAGGGGAAACGTCAATACGCGTTTGAAAAAGCTTGATGATGGTGAGTACGATGCCATTATCCTAGCATCTGCTGGACTTATTCGACTCGAAATGAAAGACCGAATTCGCCAATATATACCGCCTGAGCAATCGCTTCCTGCTGGGGGCCAAGGAGCAGTTGGTATAGAAAGTCGGCTAGATGATAAGCGAATACAATCATTATTAAAGCCTCTCCATCATATCCCAACGGCAGAGTGCGTCTTGGCTGAACGGGCTATGAACCGACATTTACAAGGTGGTTGCCAAGTACCCATTGCCTGCTATGCCATTCACGATACTCATTTAAATAACGCTAGTTTGAACAACGCTGGCTCGGAAGATGGAAATGATATATGGCTTAGAGGGTTGGTTGGTTCTCCCGATGGCAGTCATGTTATTCGTGATGATATACGCGGCAAAGCAGCGGATGCTGAAAAATTAGGCGTTACTTTAGCGGAAAGATTATTAGAGCAAGGTGCTGGGGATATTCTTAAAAAGGTCTATGGGGATTAAGCACCCATGTCAGACTTGCAAGGATTACAGACCCTACTGATTCGCCCCAAACCACTTTTGGGTATAGTTGGTGAGGACGGTAAAGAAGCTGACAAATTTACTCGTTATTTGTCTGATTGTGGTGCGACAACTCATCATTATCCCGTAATGGTTGTGTTACCCCTGGAAAGTCCGTCAGATGTGGAACAGATCAAAGCACATATTCTTGATTTTGCCCATTATGATCGGGCGATTTTCATTAGCCGAACAGCTGCCATGCTGGCTATGGATTGGTTAGAGAGTTATTGCGTTATGGTACCTGAAGGGTTACCTATTAATATGCACTACTATGCTGTAGGAAAAAGTACAGCGAAAACATTGTTAGATTGGGGTGTGCAGGCGGAGCTTCCTGAGCAAGCATTTAGTAGTGAAGGATTGTTGGCATTGCCATCATTACAAAATATTGCCGGAGAGAAGATTGTTATTTTTTGTGGAAAAGGAGGGCGGTCATTGCTGGCCGAAGAGCTGTCTGCTCGAGGGGCGACTGTAAATCGATGTGAATTATATCAACGCCAAATGACCTGTGAGCATGCAGGACAAATTAATAGTCTGATATCTTCTAATAAATTGGATTTGGTGATAGCTCATAGTGGTGAGTTGTTAAATAATTTATTAGCAATAGTTGATGATAGCCAGCAATCCTTATTGCGTGAATTACCCCTTTTAGTACCGAGTGAAAGAGTGGCAGAACGTGCTAAAGAAACAGGTTTTAAAGAGATTTTATGTGCTGGTTCCGCAGTGCCCGAAGACATGGTCTCGGCATTACGAGGGTGGTACAGTAATAAAGGTAGATAAACAACATAGTCATCTGAAGGGATTTTGTCAGTGGATAACAACTCTGTAGATAGTAAGAAAGAAGGTGAGAAGGTAGAGAAGTCAGCTCAGGAGAAGGCTTCCGACTCAATTTCTAGCAAAGAAGAAGCTGCTGTTTCCTCTGAGTCATCATCGACTATAGAGCTTTCTCAAGGTGTTGCCGGAGCCAATGAGGCTTCTAAAAGTGAGTCTTCTATAAAAGAAGTACCTGTAGAAGAGAAGGTGAAAAAAGAAGCCTCTGGGGGCAAAGAGCCTGAAACAGAAAAACCAGAGCAAAAACAATCTGAGAAGAAAGAATCTGAGAAGAAAGAATCTGAAAAAAAAGAACTTAAGAAGAATGCCCCTGTACAGAAAAAATCTTCAGGGAGTGGTTCATTAGTTAAGGCTATATTAGTTCTACTATTGCTGTTGCTATTGGCTGCAGCTGGGGGGGCAGGTTGGTGGTTCTATCAGGTGCAACAACAAGAGCCTGTAGTTAACAAGGTTCAACAAAATTTGGAAAGCCAGCAGCAAGATATTAAGCGCCTCGAACAACGATTAGATGATGAGCGAGCAGAGCGTCAAAATCAGCAGCAGTCACAAGCAGCTCTCAATCAATCGATCAGTGATATTCAGTTAAATATTAATAGCCATGCGCGCCGATTAAGAGAGCTTTCAACGACGTCCCGAAGTGATTGGTTGCTTGCAGAAGCGGAATACCTTATTCGGCTTGCTAACCAACGGCTGATTACAGAAAGAAACACGAAAAATGCCACTTCTTTGCTGGTAACGGCAGATGGTATTTTGCGTGATCTTGATGAAGTTGATTTGCTGCCAGTTCGAAAAGCACTTGCCAAAAGCATTACTGCATTACGATCCACACAGATGGTTGATCGCGAGGGGTTGTACCTTCAATTGGGCGCCTTATCAGAACAGTTGGTTAATTTGCCGTTGATGGCGCCTGAGCTTGATGAAGAAGAGTTGGTTGATGTTGAAGCTGAGGTTACTGAGGATGAAAATGGCTCGATTTCTGAAGAGTGGAGAGGGAGGCTTTTTCAAAGCTTTAATTCAGCACTTGAGTCTGCCAGTGATTTAATTCGGGTAAGACGCCGTGATGCACCTCTTGAGCCTTTGCCTTCGGTGGAAGAAGACCAACAGTTACGTCATAACCTTGCCATTTTGCTGGAGCAAGCCCAAATGGCATTGTTGCGCGAAGAGCAGGCTATTTACCAAGCCAGCTTAGAAAAGGCGCAAGTATGGCTTAATAATTATTTTGAATTAAATGAATCTGCAATTCCATTAGTGGAGCAGCTAGCATTACTTGAGCAAGAGAATGTAGTTCAGCAGTTACCGGATATATCAGAAGGTTTGGAGGTTCTTAGGGACTATATTGATAGTTGGCATAAACGACATACTGTTCAGCAATCTGACGAAGATCAGGTGGAGGAATAGTAGTGAGACGATTGTTATTAATTATTGTTCTGGTCACCGTTGTAGGTGGCCTGGTCGCTTGGCAGATGGTAGAAAATGGCGGTTATATCTTAATCGCTTATGGAAACTACACAATTGATATGAGCCTTTGGGCGTTGTTGTTAATTCTATTGGTGGTGTGGTTAATTTGGAGAATCTTAAAGGCAGGCTTGCGATTATTTGTTGAACCTGGCCAGAAATTTTTCAAAGAAAGGGGTGTGGCAAGAAAGCAGCGTCACCGTTCCCGTACATCTAGAGGGCTATTGCAATATATTGAGGGCCACTGGGATCAAGCGCGTCGGACCCTAAAGCGTTCAGCCAAGCATGCAGATATGCCATTGCTAAATTATCTTGCGGCAGCAAATGCAGCTTATGAAATTGGTGATCAAAATGATGCTGATCGTTTACTGGCAAAGGCCCGTGAAATCGAACCAGGTGGTGGTCTAGCTATTGGTTTAGCTCAAGCCAGAATGCATTTACGTGATGGGCACTACGAAGAAGCGCTTGCTATTTTACAGCGCCTTCACACAAAAGATCCTGAGCATCCATTAATATTACGCTTACTAAACAATACCTATAGAGGTCTTGAGGATTGGCGTAGTTTAGAAAAGCTATTACCTGATTTCAGGCGTTATAAAGTATTTAATAAACGTGCCATGCAAAGGGTCGAATCCGAGGTCTACTCATCATTATTAACTTCATTATCTATGCAAGCAAAAAAGAGTGGTGGTTCAGAGGATACCGATGCTCTTATCCAGCTATGGCATGACATGCCTAAGCACGTGAAATCTATTAAGCGTGTTTTGTTATCCTATATCACAAGCTTATATCAATTGGGCGAGGCTAATCGTGCTGAGGTGTTGTTGAGAAAGTCTTTAAAGTTAGATTGGGATGATGCTTTAGTCAGGTTATACGGTATTGTTGAAAGTGGTGATCCACAGAAACAATTAATTACTGCAGAGAGCTGGTTGCGTCAGCGTCCAAATGATGGTGAGTTAATGTTGGCCCTTGGTCGTCTTAGTCAACGAAATCAATTATGGGGTAAAGCTCGAGATTATCTTGAAAGTGCTATTGCTTTGAAAGTGCAGCCAGAAGCGTATGTAGAGTTGGCTCGCTTAATGGTTCAGCTGGGTGAGCATGAAAAAAGCTCAGAGTTCTACCAAAAAGGTTTAGCCTTAAGTATGCAGGCTTAATAAATTATAAGTAACAAAAAGGCGGCTATTTATAGCCGCCTTTTTGTTTATATAGCTTAGATATAGGTATTTGTGCGTTATACCTGTGGTCCAGCATTGAGAACACTTTCTGAAACATCAAAATTCTGGATATTTTCAACAAACAGTTTAGCCAGTTTTGCGGCTTGTTCGTCGTAAGCAGCTTTATCCTCCCAAGTCTCACGAGGGTTGAGGAAGGAGCTATCTACACCGGGAACGCTGGTTGGAATTTCCAAGTTTAATCCTGGTAATTTAACTGTTTCAGTTTCTTCCAGGTCACCATTTTGAATGGCAGAAATAATGCCTCGTGTAACCGGAATAGGGAAACGTGAGCCAGAACCATCTGGAGCACCAGAACCGCCAGTCCAGCCAGTATTGACTAGGTAAACACGGCTGTCGAAGTCTTCAATGTGTTTCATTAAGAGCTCAGCGTACACATTCGCCGGGCGTGGCATAAAGGGAGCGCCAAAGCATGTTGAGAAAGCTAATTGAATACCAGCTGCTCCGCCCATTTCTGTAGAGCCAACACGTGCAGTGTAACCACTGAGGAAGTGATAAGCCGCGGCTTCTTTTGAAAGAATAGAGACAGGAGGTAGTACACCTGATACATCACAGGTCAGGAAAATAACGTTTTTAGGCTCACCGGCACGGTTTTCTGCACTTCGTAGTTCTACGTGTTCCAGCGGATAGCTGCAACGGCCATTTTCGGTGAGGCTGGTGTCGTCATAGTCAGCTGTTCGATTTGCATCGGTAGCTACATTCTCAACAATTGCACCAAATCGAATGGCATCCCAAATAACGGGTTCATTCTTTTTGCTTAGGTTAATGGTTTTAGCGTAACAACCACCTTCCATATTGAAGACAGCACCTTTAGTCCAACCGTGCTCATCATCACCAATCAAGTAGCGATCAGGATCTGCAGACAATGTTGTTTTACCCGTACCTGAAAGGCCAAAGAATAGACACACATCACCGTCTTTGCCGACATTAGCGGCACAGTGCATTGGCATGACATCTTTCTCGGGTAACAGGAAGTTTTGTACAGAGAACATGGCTTTCTTCATTTCACCGGCATATTTCAAGCCAGCAATAAGCACTTTGCGCTGTCCAAAATTGATAATGCCAACGGCTTCACTGTTGGTGCCATCTCTTACTGGATCACAGATAAAGTTGGCAGCATGTAGAATTTTCCACTGTTCTTTGTTGGAAGGGTTGTACTTTTCTGGACGAATGAACATGTTGCGACCGAACAGGTTATGCCAAGCAGTTTCTGTCGTCACTTTTACTGGAAGGTAATGTTCTAGATCCTGTCCCACATGAAGGTGAGACACATAACGATCTTTCTCTACCAAATGTGATTCAACGCGATCCCACAGAGCATTAAATTTATCTTCGGCGAAGGGGCGATTGACTGGTCCCCAGTTAATATCATCTTTGCTGCTGGGCTCTTCAACTACAAAGCGGTCAGCAGGTGAACGACCAGTGCGCTTTCCTGTTACTGAGAGAAAGGCTCCGGTGTCTGTGAGTTGGCCTTCTCCATTTTGAAGTGCCATCTCTATCAACTCAGCAGAGCACAAGTCGGTGTAAACATTCACAGCAGAGTCTTCGATTTGTGTCATCAGTTTTTGTCCTGTCGGGAGAGTTCTATTCGTTAATACTATTCGTTTTTACGTTGATTTTTGTGGTCCATACCCGCAGGTGGAACCTGCCGAGCTAAAAAGGTGCGCAATTATGCCAGAAAAATATCCACTAGTGGAGGGTTGGTGGGCTTTCTCCGAATAGATTTGCAATATCGTTCTCGTCAAAGCTGTATTGTTGGTGGCAAAACTCGCAACTAATAGAAATGATGCCTTGTTCTTTGAGGATATCGTCGAGTTCTTCATGTCCCATAGAAGTCAGAGCTTTGGCAAATCTATCCTCAGAGCAGCTACAAAAAAATTGCACTGGGTTTGGCTCAAAGAGGCGTAACTCGTCCTGATGGAAAAGCCGGTATAACTGTTGTTCATGGCTGAGGGATAGCTGTTCTTCTGACGTAATTGTTTCTGCTATTTGGGTCGTATGTTCCCAGAGCTGTTGGTTTTCTTCTGGTGTCGATTCAAGTTGGCTCGGTAATGCCTGGAGTAGCAAGCCAGCGGCTTTAGCGTTTTCAGGTGCTGCATCCGCTGCTAACCAAATTTTGGTGGGAAGTTGTTCTGAACGTAAAAAATAGTCTTCCAGGCATTCTGCGAGGGAAGGTGATTCAAGGGGAATAATACCTTGATAACGTTCACCTCTACTCGGGTCTATGGTGAGTGTCAGAGTTCCTTTACCAATGAGGTCGGTTAGGAGAGGGTCGTTTTGATGGTTATCTGTTTCATTATAGTGATATTCATCCTCAAATTTAGCAATGGCCCTAAGATTATGGTGTCGAGTGCAGTCAGCCATAATAAGTGATATTGGGCCATCTCCCTGTGCTTGAAGTGTGATGACACCATCAAATTTTAATGTAGCACTTAGCAGCCCCGCAGCAGCCAGGAACTCTCCAATTAAATGCTGGATAGCATGAGGGTAGTTGCCATTTTCAAGTGTGCGTTGATAGCTTTTTTCCAAAGTTAGTATTTCGCCGCGGATATCTGAATGTTCAAAAATAAATCGTTGTAGCTGGTCGGAATTGGGCATTATGGGTGTTCCTAAGGAAAGCGCGGAAAATTTAGGATAGTTCGTGAGTTTAGTCCAGTGATTAGGTACAGAAGGAGTTACTTTTTATAAGATTTTGTCAGCGACAGCGACGCCTGATTTCTTGTTCTAACCGTTGAGCTCGTTGTTTCCGTTCTTTTTCAGTTACGACAACTTCTTTGCCGTTGTCATCCACAAAAAATACACGCCCTGTTATTGTCTTCAGTTGTTGCCTCGCTTTATTGCAGGCCTGGGCCATTTTCTGATCTTGTTGCTTCTGGATAGTCTTTTCTTGTTGTTGATGAGCTTGCTCTTCAGGTGTAGCCCCTTTAAAAAGTTGTTGTAATTTTTTTGTTTCACCCTTGCTGGAATCACGATTGAGAGGTGATAGTTGGGATGATATTTCTTCAGATGGCACTTGGTCTTCGGGCGGGTGTTCAGAGAAGTGAGTTTTTCCCTGTTCATCGGTCCATCTATAAATTTCGGCAAACGATACAGGTGGAAAGGAGAGGACTGTAAGAGTCAACAAAGTAGCGACATACTTAATAATAGTATGTGTCGTTATAGGCCTTTCGGACAGGTGTAAAGTCATTATTGGTTTTCTTCCTTGAATCGGTGTATTTGACGACGTTGTTTTTTTGTGGGCCGCCGGTCATGGGTGGAGACAGCACAATTAGCAGCTTTGCGCTCTGCTGAAAGTTTTGCTCGTTTTTCAACACTTTCAGCTGTTTCGCTATAGAGTGTTTCGGCTTCTGTGGCCCCACGGCGTTGATCAGAAAGTTTATCAACGATCACAGTCTTTTCATCCCATCCTTGGCGAATACAGAGTATTTCTCCAAGAATGACATCTTTACTGGGTTTTGTTCGTTGGCCGTTAATATGAACTTTGCCACCTTCAATGGCAGCTTTGGCTAATGCACGGGTTTTAAAAAAGCGTGCAGCCCAGAGCCACTTGTCTATTCGTATTTTTTGAAGAGGTGCTGCTGATTTAGCCATTGGGGAAAATTTCATCGAAGTGAACGATAGTTTGAAAACCATCTAATTCTCTTGGGGCTTGCTTACTATCTGGTTGTCGCATTCCCAGTAGATGGCTAATGCCATATTGCTGGGCAGAATGAAGAACGTCAATGGAGTCATCAATAAATAGTGTTTTTGCAGGGTCAAAATGTTGCTGCTTAGATAGCGCCTGCCAAAATTGCTGGGACTCTTTAGGTTGGCCAAATTGATGTGAGCTATATATGTGGTCGAGTAGGTTGTGAATGCCTGTTGCGGCAAGCTTTAATTCCAGACTTTGAGGGTGAGCATTGGTAATGAGTACCCTTTGTTTTTTGTGTTGCCCGAGTTGTTGCAAAAATTCCTGTACAAAGGGCCGCTCTTGAATAAGGTGTTCAATCTCTTCTTTTAGCTGGCGAATATTCACTGACAGTTCATTTGACCAGTATTCAAGGCAGTACCAATCTAGAGTCCCTCGCTTTTCATTAAACCGATTGTGTAATTCTTTTGTTGCTTGGTCAGGGCAAAGGTCATGGTGATCGGCATAACGCTTGGGCAGATGGGTTAGCCAGAAGAAGTTGTCAAAATGTAGATCTAACAGAGTACCGTCCATATCAAATAGAACGGTATCGATTTGGCTCCAGTCTATATTGACAGTTGTTGTATCCATTGTTGGCATCAGAGTTGAGCTATTAATAGTAAATTACAAAGCAGTTGATTATCGTCGTTATGGTCATATTAGAATAGATCTTCTGGCAGTGGTGCGCTTTCTATTGCTTCATTGTTGCTTGTATCTATGGCTGGTCTGGTTTCGGCCATGGCAGGAACATTTTCTTTTCGGAAGATTTCAAAAATGGCATTGGCATGTTCTGGGCCTACTCTGAGACCGGTGACGGGATCAATGGGAACCATCACTATACCTTTTGGCTGAGGTCGAGTTATAACTGGTTTTCCCTTTAAGGCCTGTTTCATAAAATCAATCCAAATCGGTAGGGCAGCAGAGCCGCCGTATTCTCTACGGCCGAGTAAAAGGTTTTCATCAAATCCTAGCCAAGACGTGGCGGCTATATGTGGGCTATAGCCTGAAAACCAAGCATCTTTAGGGCCGTTAGTTGTACCTGTTTTACCAGAAATATCCGATCGTTCTAAAACACGGGCACGCTTTCCTGTTCCTTTTCGAATTACGTCCTTGAGTATGGAGTCAATAATATAGGCAACTTGTGAATCTATAACTCTAGGAGCAACAGGCAATGCTTGGGTAGGTTGTGGTTCCTCTAAAGAGTTGTTCTGTTCCATAGGTAGGTGAGATAAATTATCAGAAGTTTCTGATATAAGATTGGCCGTGCTGTTTTGTTCTGGGCTAGTTTTCTCCGTATCACACAAGCGACAAACAGTAAGAGGTGCAGCTTGGTATACCAGGTTGCCTTCAGCGTCCTCAATACGATCTATCAAAAAGGGTTCAACTTTATAACCACCATTTGCAAGAATGGCGTACCCGGTAGCAACTTCTAGGGGGGTAACTGCATGGCTACCAAGGGATAATGAAAGGTCTCGGGGTAAGACGGCGGTATTAAAACCAAACCGGTCTAAACCATGGATGGCCTTTTTTATTCCCAAACTCCGCAATATGCGAATAGAAATAAGATTTCGGGACAGGTAAAGGGCTTTTCGTAGTCGAGTCGGCCCATAAAATTTACCACTGTCATTCTCAGGACGCCAGGTGTTTTCAAGAAGTTTATCTTCAAATACCACGGGTGCATCATTAAGAATGCTCGCTGCAGTAAAGCCATTCTCTAATGCTGTGGTATAGATAAAAGGTTTGAAGTTGGAGCCAGGCTGCCGCTCAGCTTGGGTGATGCGATTAAAGTGGCTTTGGTAGAAATCAAAACCGCCAACTAAAGCTTGAATACCGCCATTTTCAGGGTTTAGTGCCACGATAGCAGCTTGGGCTTTTGGGAGTTGTGTCAATGCCCACTGGTTCTTTGCTTTGTCTGGACTGTCCATATCAGGATCATCTATACCAGGGTTATCTGTTATAGCTTCTACGCGAATGAGGTCACCCGGTGAAAATAGTTCGCTAGCGGATTTGATGGGTGCAGATCGACTATTGGGGCTATTGTATTTGCGTAATCCTTTTAGGCCGTTTGCCCATAAAACTTCTCCGTGTTGATCATCATCTAAAAGAATATGAATGGATTGTTCTTTTACTTCTGTGACGATAGCTGGGATTAATTTTCCGTAGCGTGGTGTTTTTTGTAGTATTGAAGGCCACTGTTCTGATTTTGTGACTTGTGCTTCTGGGCCGCGGTATCCATGGCGTTGGTCATAATCCAGCAATCCTTTTTGAACAGCTGTTTGTGCGCTGGTCTGTAGTTCGCCTTTAATAGTAGTGTAAACACGATAACCATCAGTGTATGCAGCGTCACCTACCATTTCGATAATTTCTTTACGTGCTATTTCAGAAACATAGGGGGCATTGAGTTCGACGTTATAGCCATGGTAATCAGCACTGACTGGCTCGCCTTTTGCCTGTTGATAGGTGTTACCATCAATATAGTTTAGATCCAACATTCGTTTGAGAATCCAGTTGCGCCTAATCAGTGCGCGATCTGGATTAGCGATGGGGTTGTAGGCAGAAGGGGCTTTAGGAAGGCCAGCAATCATAGCCAGTTGAGCCAAGCTCAGTTCTTTAATTGGTTTGCCATAATAAACGTGTGCAGCAGCATCAATGCCGTAAGCCCTGTTGCCTTGGTATATCTTGTTGGCGTAGAGGGTTAGGATTTCGTCTTTAGATAAGTCATCTTCTATACGCAGAGCTAGTAGGATTTCATTAAATTTACGGGTAAATGTCTGCTTTCGCGTGAGAAAGAAGTTTCTGGCCACCTGCATAGTGATAGTACTGCCACCAGTTTTAATCTCGCCAGAGGTGATAAGTTGGGAAGCGGCCCGTAATAGTCCGGCAACATCAACTCCCCCGTGTTCATAAAAGCGGTCATCTTCTGCAGACAATAGTGCTTTCACATAGAGTGGGGGAATGTCAGAAAAAGTAATCGGTGTTCGCCTTTTTTCACCAAATTCACCAATTAGTTGTGAATCTTGTGAATAAATTCTCAAAGGAGTTTGCAGTTTTACCTTACGAAGGCTTTCAACGGAGGGTAATTTAGGACTAAGGTATAGGTATAAACTGCCGCTAATCACTAATAAGCCGCCTAGTGCTGCAAAAGTAAGCCATAAAAGATAGCTAAGAAGTTTGAGGTGGGTTTTTTTCATGATTTGGCCAGTTTTGTGACAGCCTCGTATTATAGGGCGAAAAAAAGTGGCAATACACTACTTGCAAACTTGCAGGAAATAGTTAAGGTTGCATATTAGATGCTTTGCGTAACTCTGGGAAAAGAAAACAAAAATGGGAATTTTTAGCTTTCTAGATCAGCAGCCTAAAAGTTTGTTGGGGCTAGACATAAGTTCTTCGGCGGTGAAGCTGCTTGAGATCAGCCGAAATGGCAGCCGTTACAAGGTAGAAAGTTACCTTGTTAGGCCTCTGCCACCCAACACGGTTGTTGAAAAAAATATCAATGATGTGGATGCGCTGTCAGACACAATTAGAAAAGTGGTTAGCCAAGCAAAGGCAAAAGCGAAAGATACGGCGGTTGCTGTTTCTGGATCATCGGTGATCACCAAGGTCATTGAAATGCCTTCAGAGCTCAATGACCAGGCAATGGAAACTCAAATTGCGTTAGAAGCAGATCAATATATCCCTTACCCTCTCGATGAAGTGGCGCTGGATTTTGAAATCATTGGGCCTTCTGAAAATAACGCTGAACAGGTAGATGTGTTGTTGGCAGCCTGTCGACGAGAAAATGTTGATTCAAGGGCTGAGGCGCTTGAAATCGCTGGTTTGACACCGAAGGTGGTGGATGTAGAGGTTTTTGCGGTAGAGCGGGCATTTGAGCTATTAGCTAATCAGCTTGAAGGTTTGGGAGATCAAGTTGTTGCCATTGCTGATGTGGGTGCAACTATGTTGACGCTCAGCGTTCTGGTTAATGGTAAGACCGTTTATACCCGGGAACAGCTATTTGGTGGTAAACAGGTCACGGAAGAAATTCAACGGCGTTATGGGTTGTCTGTTGCTGAAGCAGGTTCAGCCAAGAAGCAAGGCGGCTTGCCTGAGGATTACGTCACAGAGGTTTTGGAGCCATTTAAAGATGCTCTTGTGCAGCAAATATCCAGGTCTCTACAATTTTTCTTCTCATCAAGTCAGTACAATTATATTGACCAATTGATCATGGCTGGCGGTGTAGCGGCAATGGATGGATTGAGAGAAGAGGTGGAAGAGAAGCTGGGGTTATCTACGTTAGTTGCAAATCCTTTTGCTGATATGGAAGTTTCTAATAAGGTGAATGCTGTTGCGTTGAGTAATGACGCACCAGCTATGTTGATCGCGGCGGGGCTGGCACTAAGAGGGCTGGAGTAGCATGGCTAAGATTAATTTACTTCCCTGGCGTGAGGCTTATCGCGCTGAGAAGAAAAAAGAATTCGTTACCTTGCTGGGCATGGTTTTAATTTTTGCTGCAGTGGTCGCATTTGGCTGGGATCGGGTGGTCAATAGCCAAATTGATTCGCAGGTTAGTAGAAACCAGCTGTTGAAAACAGAAATAGCTAAGCTTGATAAACAAGTAAAAGAAATTGATCAGTTGACGAAGCGTCGTCAGAATTTACTTGATCGAATCAAGGTTATTCAGGAAGTGCAAGGTAACCGACCTGAAATTGTTAAAATTTATGATGAGTTTGTGCGTGCAGTGCCAGATGGTGTGTATTTCACCGAAATGGAAAGAAAGGCTGAAAGTATTTCTTTGGTCGGTTTTGCTAAGTCAAACAGCCGGGTATCTGTACTCATGAGGCGCCTAGATGCTTCATATAAATTTACAGAGCCGAACCTCACCAAGGTCGAGGCTAATGATATCCTTGGCGAAAATGGTAGTCAGTTTGAGATGCAAGTTAAAATTGTACAGCCAAATACGGAGCAGGCTTCAGATGAAGCAAGCGAGGGAGAAGCATAATGGCCTTAAATGATTCTCTTCAGCAGCTAAAAAACTTGGATTTAGCTGAACTTGATATTGAAAGTATTGGTGTTTGGCCGTTACCGGTAAGAGCTTTTTTGTTTGTTATTGCATTTTGTTTGGTACTTGCCGGTGCTTACTATTTTTATATCAAAGACTTGGGTGTTGAGCTCAGCGCGGTTCAGACAGAAGAAACCCAATTAAAAGCAACCTTTGAGAAAAAAGCCTTTCAGGCGGCAAACCTTGATATATATCGCCAGCAAATGGCAGATGTGGAAAAATTATTTGGTGCACTCTTGGCTCAGTTGCCAAGTGATACCGAAGTGCCTGGCTTACTTGAAGATATTACTGACCTTGGTAATGGCGCTAGTCTTAATATCGTGAGTATTACGCTTCAACCTGAAAGAGCCACAGAGTTTTATGTAGAGCTGCCAATAAAAATTGTAGCTGAAGGTGCTTACCATGATGTAGGCGCATTTGTGAGTGGCGTTGCGGGTTTGCCCAGGATAGTTACATTACATGACTATAGTTTAACTTCTAATGAAAAAAGTAGTATGCAGGAGCTCGAGATTGAGGCGAGAACATACCGCTATAAGGCGCAGGAAGACTGATAATGGCTAAATTAATAAGTTTGATAGCATTAGCAGGCGTGATTTTAACTTCTGGTTGTAGTGGCGGAGGTCAGCATGGGGATCTTCATGACTTTATGGCAGAGGTAAAGAAAAAGCCTTCTGGCGAAGTTGACCCTTTGCCAACCTTCCGTTCATATAAAACATTTAGTTATGGTGCTATGGCCATGCGTAGCCCATTTGAACCTCCACTTACTTTAGCTACGACTGATTCTGTGACTGGTGAGAATAAAGTTCAGCCACCAGATGAAAATCGTAAGAAAGAGTATCTGGAAAATTACAATTTTGCGGCGATATCAATGGTAGGCGCGTTATCAAAAGATGGTCATATTTGGTCATTAGTAAATGATGGTAGTGGTGGCATTCACCGTGTTACTACCGGGAATTATATGGGTAAAAACCATGGTCGTATCGTTTCAGTAACAAATTCTAAGATCGATGTGATAGAGGTTGTACCTGATGGCAAAGGTGAGTGGGTAGAACGTCCACGTACTTTGGCTTTGAAAGAGAAGGACTAAATAATGTTTGGGGAAACTGCAATGAAAGGGTATCTGAAGAAGAGTATCGTTGTTCTGGTGGGGTGGTTAACCTTGCTTGGAGCTTCTTCGCATGCGTGGGCACAGGTTTTGCTCGAAGATATTAGTTTTGCGACGTTACCTGGTGATCGATTTGAGGTGCAAATGTCTTTCTCTGGTACTCCTCCTAGTCCAGAAGGATACACAATTGAGAATCCAGCACGTATCGTGTTGGACCTTCCTGGTGTAGAGAGTGCCCTTGAACAGAAAAAGCATGCGTTGTCGTTTGAAAATGCTCGTAGTGCAGTTGTACTTGGGACATCTGACCGAACTCGTTTAATTATTAACATGCTCGCGATGACACCCTATGAAACTAGCACTGAAGGAAATGTTTTAAAAGTCATTGTTGGTGGTGAAGATGGATCATCTGTGATCCAAAAAAAATCTACCTATGTTGAAGCGACAACAACCGCAGAAGATCGTTCAAGCCGAGCAGAGTACAGTATTAAAAGCATTGATTTTGATCGCGGAGAGCAAGGCGAAGGGCTAGTATCTATAGAGCTTTCTGATCCATCTGTGAGTGTTGATGTTTCACAGGTTGGCAAGGGTATTAAACTTAGTTTTTTCCGTACTGCTTTACCTGAATCCTTGAATCGCCGCTTGGATGTAATAGATTTTGCTACGCCGGTAAAAGAAATTGATACTAGTCACGATGGGTCAACTACCACTGTAATGGTTGATGCTATTGGTGAATATGACTATATGGCCTATCAGACCGATAGTCATTATGTGGTCAGTGTTAAGCATTTAACAGCAGCTGAGCAAGAGGAAAAACAGAACAAGTTTGCCTATGTAGGCGAAAAACTGTCTTTAAATTTCCAAGATATCGAAGTGCGATCAGTGCTTCAATTGATTGCAGATTTCACAGAATTAAATTTAGTGGCTAGTGATACCGTATCTGGCAGTATTACATTGCGCTTGGAAAATGTGCCTTGGGACCAAGCTCTTGCAATTGTATTGAAGGCAAAAGGGCTAGATAAGCGCCAAGAGGGTAATGTTTTGATGGTTGCTCCTGCAGCAGAAATTGCTGAAAGAGAGCGATTACAAGTCGAGGCAAATAAGCAGCTTCAGGAGCTTGCACCGTTACGTACAGAATTTATTCGTATTAAATATGCAGATGCTAAAGAGTTGTTTGAGTTGTTTGATGTTGAGGAAGGAGAAGGTGGCGGTGATGATCGAACTGCCACAGATAGCATTTTGTCTGAGCGTGGTTCGGCTATTGTAGATGAGCGGACTAATACTGTTATTTTGACGGATACAGAAGATAAAATTCTTGAGTTCATGCGCCTTATCGAACAAATCGATATTCCAATTCGCCAGGTATTAATTGAAGCTCGAATTGTAATTGCCAATACCGACTTCCGAAAAGAAATTGGTGCAAGAATGGGGCTTCAAGGGGCTAGAAGTCCCGGTGATGACGCTTTTGGTTTCAGTGGTTCTCTAGAAGGGTTTGATGGTGAAAATAATCCAATTGGTATTTTTAATCGATCAATACCAACACAGCAGCCCTTTACTCCTGGAGAAGGCACTATTCTAGTAAATGACTCGACATTAGGTGTGGATTTGGGTGTTACTAATCCTAATGGTAGTTTTGCTATTGAATTTTTGACAGGAAATACATTTTTAGATCTTGAGCTAAGTGCATTAGAAAATGAAGGATCTGGTGAAATTGTTTCTCAGCCAAAAGTGTTAACAGGCGACAAGCAAAAGGCAGTTATTAAAACGGGTACTGAGATTCCTTACGAGGAGTCTACATCGAGTGGTGCTACATCAATCGAGTTTAAGGAAGCGGTACTAAAACTGGAGGTTACGCCACAAATTACACCAGATGGACGGATTGTAATGGACCTGGTCATAGCTCAAGATTCCGTAGGTGATTTGTTACCTACTGGTGAGCCAGTAATTGATGTTACTGAGGTTCAAACCCAAGCTATTGTAGGTGATGGGCAAACTCTTGTACTTGGTGGGCTGTTTCAAATGGAAACTGTAGATCAAGTGGAGAAAGTACCTCTGTTGGGCGATATTCCATATCTGGGCCGCTTGTTTAGACATGATATTGATAACATTGAGAAGCGAGAAATCCTGATTTTCATCACTCCCAAAATCATCAGTGAAGCACTTCTGGACTAAATGCTTAAACATAACAACCTCTTTCTTGTCGGCCCCATGGGGGCTGGCAAGACAACTATAGGCCGGTTCCTGGCTGAAAATCTCAATTTAGAATTTGTAGACCTTGACGCTGAAATTGAAGACCGTTGCGGCACCAATATTCCCTGGATTTTTGATGTTGAGGGCGAAAATGGTTTTCGCAAACGAGAATCAAAAATGTTGGATGAAGTAACGTCCCGAAATGGTGTGCTTCTTGCCACAGGTGGTGGTGCTGTACTTTCAAAAGAAAATCGTAAAATACTGATGCAGCGGGGCTATGTTGTTTACCTTAGTGCCTCAGTTGGCCAGTTGTTGGAGCGCACAGCCCATGACCGTAACCGCCCTTTGTTGCAAGTGGATAATCCTCGAGAAGTCATTGAAAAACTTATTACTGACAGGGATCCTCTTTATAAGGAAGTGGCTGACTTGGTCGTAGTGACAGAAAAGAGAAAGCCACAACTTGTTGCTGAAGATATTGTTGCAGCGGTTGGTCAGTCGATAGATTGATGTGGTACATTTCTTGTTACATTCATTCTAGTAACAGTTAGTAGAAATTTTCATAGTGAAAAATCAAAGAGAACTCAACGTCGATTTGGGTGATAGAAGCTACCCCATTGTTATTGGTGAGGGCTTGTTACAACAACCAAATTTACTCACCCCTTTTATTTTTGGGCAACAGGTATTAGTTGTAACTAACGAAACCATTGCTCCCTTATATTTGGAATCTGTGATGGCGGGTTTGTCGTCATATCAGGTTGAATCTGTAGTATTGCCTGATGGTGAAAAGTATAAAAATCTGGAAACCCTAAATACTATTTTTGACACCTTGCTTACTAAAAAGCATAACCGTACAACAACACTTATAGCGTTGGGTGGGGGTGTTATTGGTGATATGACGGGTTTTGCTGCAGCTTGTTACCAGCGTGGTGTTAATTTTATTCAACTACCAACAACGTTACTTGCCCAGGTAGATTCTTCTGTTGGGGGGAAAACGGCAGTCAATCACCCTATGGGAAAAAATATGATTGGTGCCTTTTATCAGCCTCAATGTGTAATTGCTGATACAAGCACACTGAAGACATTGGATGATCGTCAGCTTCGAGCGGGATTAGCAGAAGTTATAAAATACGGTCTTATTGCCGATGCCCCTTTCTTTGATTGGCTAGAAGCAAATATTCAATGCTTGCTGGATCGAGACCCAGAGGCTCTAGCCTATGCCATTGAACGATCCTGCGAGAATAAGGCAAAAGTGGTCAGCCAGGATGAGCGTGAGGGTGGTGTACGTGCTATTTTGAATCTCGGCCATACCTTTGGGCATGCCATAGAAACCTATCAATCCTATAAAGATTGGCTGCATGGTGAAGCAGTATCAGCAGGGATGGTGATGGCTGCAAAATTGTCCCAATCTATGGGCTGGATTGCTGAAAATGAAGTTAGCAGAACGAAAGAGTTACTTCTCAAATGTAGTCTACCTGTGTCTGCTCCAGAGGAAATGACGACAGAAGAATTTTTGAGTCTGATGTCTGTTGATAAAAAGGTCTTAGATGGTAGTTTGCGTTTGGTTTTACTTAAATCAATCGGCCATGCTGTGGTGACATCAAATTTTGATCCTGGCCTTCTGAAAGAAGTATTAGAGGCTTGTTGATAAGCAATATTCCTGTATATGTCTTTGATTGTCCTACTTATTATGGGCATTGAATCGCCCCTATAGAAAATATTAAAACAGTTTTTCTCCCCGAGACATTTGTGGCGTCGGCTACGGATGTGTAAAATGTGTCTCCTTTTGCGCCAGCACCGACCATTTTTTGGATTTTTGTGCTGTAACTTATTGTTTTTAATTATATTTTACCTAGAGTCGTATTATGCCAGCTGGCCTCTACCGGTTAGATGAATTCAAAGATAATTGTGGCTTTGGCCTGATTGCCCATACAAAAGGGCAAACTAGCCACCGTCTATTGGAAACTGCAATTGAAGCATTAACCTGCATGACCCACAGGGGTGGTATCGCCGCTGATGGTAAAACAGGTGATGGTTGTGGGTTGCTGTTGCAAAAGCCTGATAATTTTATGCGTCAGGTGGCCAGCGAGCTGTTTTCAACGGAATTGCCTGATTTATATGCCGTAGGCTCTATCATGTTGAGCCAGGATTCATCCCAGCGTGAACACGCAAAACAAGTCATGTCTGAAACCTTGCAAGCACAAGGCCTGACGGTGGTGGGTTGGCGTGAGATTCCTACTAATGATGAATGTTTGGGTGATATTGCATTACAGACACTGCCAGTATTTGAACAAGTATTTATCTCTGCAGCTGATTTAATGAATCAGAAGTTCAACGCAAGGCTGTTCATAGCCAAACGTAAAACAGAAATTGCACTAGCTGAAGATACATCGTTCTATATTGCCAGTCTTGCTGAAAACGTTATCAGCTATAAAGGGCTGATGATGCCCGTGGATTTACCCAAATTTTATTTAGATTTGGCAAACCCTGAGCTCGAAACTGCTATTTGTGTTTTTCATCAGCGTTTTTCAACGAATACCATGCCCCGGTGGCCATTGGCCCAACCGTTCAGAATGTTGGCCCATAATGGTGAAATCAATACTATTCCGGGTAATCGCAACTGGTCTGTGGCGCGTACGCCAAAGTTTGAAACCCCATTATTGCCTGATTTACAAGAAGTTACGCCATTAGTAAACCGCACCGGTTCAGATTCATCCAGCTTGGATAATATGCTGGAAGTACTGGTTGCAGGTGGTATGGATCTGCACAAGGCCGTAAGAATGCTGGTGCCGCCCGCTTGGAATAATAACCAGGACTTTGGGCCAAACGAAAAAGCTTATTTCGAATATATTTCCATGCATATGGAGCCTTGGGATGGGCCGGCTGGATTGGTTATTACCGACGGTCGATATGCGGTCTGTACCCTTGATAGAAATGGTTTAAGGCCATCACGCTGGGTCCTTACTGATGATGACATTATTACTGTTGCATCGGAGGTCGGTGTTTATGGTTACCAGCCAGAGAATGTTGTTGCCAAGGGTCGCCTTGGGCCTGGCGATATTCTGTCTATTGATACCGAAACAGGTAAGATTTTAAATGCAGCTGATGTTGATAAGGAGCTGGCTTCAGGCGCTCCCTATAGAACATGGCTGCGTGATGGCACTGTAAAAATTATGTCCACCATGGATGATGAAAGCATTGAGGTGGAAGGTGCGTTAACCCGGGATCAGATCCGTACCTACATGAAGATGTTCCTAGCTTCGCAGGAAGAGCGGGACCAGGTGTTAAGGCCGTTGTCTGAAGGTGGTCAGGAAGCTGTTGGGTCCATGGGTGATGATACCCCAATGGCCGTACTTTCAAGTAAAAACCGCAGTCTTTATGACTATTTCCGCCAACAGTTTGCACAGGTAACAAACCCACCCATTGATCCACTGCGTGAAACATTGGTGATGTCACTACAAACCCAATTGGGGCGAGAATGTGGCATTTTTGATGAAACCATTGATCACGCTAAGCGCATTAACTTAACCAGCCCTGTGCTGTCACCGCGTAAGTACTATGCGTTGAAGAATAATGGTCGAGATGATTATAAAGTTAAGAAATTCAGTGTTAATTATGATCCTGAAAAAGTTTGCCTAAAACAAGCTATTCATAATCTCTGTGAAGAAATAGCATCGGCAGTTCGTGATGGTATTGCCTGCTGTATTTTGTCTGATTCTGATATTGAACCAGGCAAACTGCCCATCCAAATGTTGATGGCGGTAGGTGCTGTTCATCACCACCTTATTGCCGTGGGCTTACGTTGTGATGCCAATATTATTGCTAGTACAGCATCTGCTCGAGATTCACATCAGATAGCGACACTTATTGGCTGTGGTGCTTCTGCGGTTTATCCGTATCTGAGTTATCACATACTGACAGATTTAATTGAATCTGGTGAGCTACTTTGCGACTTGGATACCGCCTTTAAAAACTACCGAAAAGGTATAAATAAAGGGCTGCTGAAAATCCTGTCTAAAATGGGTATTTCTACGATTGGTTCATACCGCGGTGCCCAGCTTTACGAAATTATTGGTCTGACCAATGAAGTCGTTGACCTATGTTTTATTGATACCCCCAGTCGTATTAAGGGCGCTAATTTTGATGACCTACAAAAGGATCAACAGCGATTGGCTGATGAAACCTGGAGTGAACGTAAACCAGTGAGTCCAGGCGGATTGCTGAAGTATGTTCATGGTCAGGAATACCATGCATTTAACCCGGATGTAATCCAGGCTCTGCATCGCTCAGTTCAAAATGGTGATTACAAGGCTTGGCATGATTATGCGGCATTAGTAAATGAACGTCCGGTAGCGACCTTGAGAGATCTTCTAAAAATAAAAGAAGATATTAAATCTATTCCGGTCACTGACGTTGAGCCTGTGGGCGATATTCTGAAACGATTTGATTCAGCCGGTATGTCTCTTGGTGCATTGTCACCAGAAGCCCATGAAGCTCTGGCTGAGGCAATGAATAGCCTTGGCGGCCGTTCTAATTCTGGTGAAGGTGGCGAAGACCCTATCCGTTATGGCACGGTTAAAGTATCTAAAATCAAGCAGGTAGCATCAGGGCGCTTTGGTGTGACGCCACACTACTTGTCGAGTGCTGAAGTCATTCAGATTAAAGTGGCTCAAGGCGCAAAGCCTGGTGAAGGCGGTCAACTGCCTGGTGGTAAAGTTAATGATCTGATTGCACGGTTGCGTTACTCGGTGCCTGGTGTCACGTTGATTTCTCCTCCACCTCATCACGATATTTATTCTATCGAGGATTTGGCTCAGCTAATTTTTGACCTGAAACAGGTAAACCCGACGGCATTGGTTTCGGTCAAGCTGGTCTCCAGGCCGGGTGTGGGTACTATTGCTGCAGGCGTAGCAAAAGCCTACGCAGACTTGATTACAATTTCAGGGTACGACGGTGGTACAGCCGCTAGCCCACTAACATCAATTCGTTATGCCGGTTCCCCGTGGGAGTTAGGGCTCGCTGAAACCCACCAAATGCTGCGGGCTAATGACTTGCGGGATAAGGTTCGAGTTCAGGCCGATGGTGGTTTAAAAACGGGCTTAGATGTTGTTAAGGCAGCAATTCTTGGTGCTGAAAGCTTTGGCTTTGGTACGGGACCAATGGTTGCTCTCGGTTGTAAATATTTACGAATCTGTCATTTGAATAACTGTGCAACAGGTGTAGCAACTCAAGATGAACAGCTTCGTGCTGACTACTACAAAGGTACAGTTGAAACAGCTAAAAACTTCTTCCGTTTCATGGCAGAAGAAACACGTGAGTGGATGGCCTTATTGGGTGTGCAGACACTCGGTGAATTGGTTGGCCGTGTTGATCTGTTGGAAGTGTTGCCCGGCAGTACTGAAAAGCAGCAAAAGCTGGATCTGTCACCTATCATTCACACAGACGAGCTTTTACAAAGCAAGCCACAAACTTGCCAGGTTGCCCAGAATACGCCATTTGATGAAGGCCAATTGGCTGAAAGAATGGTTGAGGAAATTTTGCCTGCTATTGAAGCGAAGAAGGGCGGTGAATTTAGCTATAACGTTGGTAACTGTGACCGTTCTATTGGTGCGCGTTTGTCTGGAGAGATTGCCAAACGTTACGGTAATCAGGGTATGGTTGAAAAACCAATAAAACTGAATCTTCATGGTGTAGCAGGGCAATCCCTCGGTGTTTGGAACGCTGGTGGGCTTGATATTTACCTGCGTGGTGATGCCAATGATTACGTAGGTAAAGGCATGGCAGGAGGCAAAATTGTTATTGCGCCCCCTGAAGGTAGCCAATTTATTTCCAAAGAGGCGCCGATTATAGGTAATACCTGTCTGTATGGAGCAACATCGGGCAAATTATTTGCTGCGGGTAAAACGGGAGAACGTTTTGCCGTTCGTAACTCGGGTGCTCATGCTGTAGTTGAAGGTGCCGGCCATCACTGTTGTGAATATATGACAGGCGGTGTGATTGTTGTTTTGGGTCAAACTGGTCCTAACTTTGGTGCAGGTATGACCGGAGGTTTTGCTTATGTGTTGGATGAAGATCGAACCTTTGTTGATAGCTACAATATGGAGCTGGTTGAAATTCAGCGCATCACCAGTGAGGCCACTGAGGCTTATCGTCATCATCTGGAAAGTATGGTAGCTGAGTTTGTTAAAGAAACAGGTAGTGAATGGGGGCAGGAGATTTTGGATAATTTTGAGTACTTTATTACCAAATTCTGGTTAGTAAAACCCAAGGCTGCCAGCTTACAGAAGTTACTTGAGCATACACACGCTGAACCTCAGTAATTGGTTTTTTAAGAGTTTGTTGCCCTATTTGCTGTCTTTATAGCAAGTAAGAAGAGAAATAAGTAACTATAAAAAGTTTACGTTTATGAGTTTAAGTTTATGAACGAAAGGTTGAACAACGACTTTCAATTTATCCAGGTAGACCGCCAAGAGCCTAAGAAAAAGGGCATGGAAAGTCGCACCCGGGAATTTGTTGAGATATATGAGCCCTCCGATCAAAAGTCGGCAGGCACACAGGCTCATCGCTGTTTAGATTGCGGTAATCCCTATTGTGAGTGGAAATGCCCAGTTCATAACTACATTCCCAACTGGCTGAAATTGCTCTCAGATGGAAACATCATGGAAGCGGCTGAATTAAGCCACCTGACTAACACATTGCCAGAAGTTTGTGGTCGTGTCTGTCCACAGGATCGCCTCTGCGAAGGTGCTTGCACCCTTAACGATGATTTTGGTGCGGTGACAATTGGTAATGCGGAAAAGTACATTACCGATACAGCCTTTGCTATGGGTTGGCGTCCGGATATGTCAAAAGTGGTTGCAACAGATAAACGTGTTGCCATTATTGGCGCAGGCCCTGCCGGGTTAGGTTGTGCCGATGTTTTGGTTCGCAATGGCGTTAAGCCTGTAGTTTTCGACCGTTATCCTGAGATTGGTGGCTTGCTAACGTTTGGTATCCCTGAATTTAAGCTTGAAAAATCCGTGATGCAGCATCGTCGTACTGTGTTTGAAGAAATGGGCGTAGAGTTTCGATTAAACACCGATGTAGGCGTCGATGTAGAAATGAACGACCTGATAGAAGAGTTTGATGCAGTGTTCCTTGGTATGGGTACTTACACCTATATGAAAGGTGGGTTCCCTGGCGAAGACTTACCTGGTGTTCACGATGCACTGCCGTTCCTTGTTGCTAATGTAAATCGCAATATGGGCTGGGAGAAAGATCCCTCTGAATTTGTCAGTGTTGCCGGTCAACGAGTAGTGGTACTTGGTGGTGGTGATACTGCAATGGATTGTAACCGTACTTCAGTTCGCCAGGGTGCTGAGAGTGTTTCCTGTGCATACCGCCGAGATGAAGCCAATATGCCAGGCTCCCGACGTGAAGTACAAAATGCCATGGAAGAGGGTGTTCAGTTTCTATTTAACAGACAACCGGTGGAAATTGTTGGTAACGGCCGTGTAGAAGGCATCAAAGTTGTAACCACTGAATTGGGTGAGCCAGACGAGAACGGCCGCCGTCGTCCAACACCAATCGCTGGCAGTGAAGAAATATTGCCGGCCGATGTTGTCTTAATTGCGTTTGGTTTCCAACCGAGCCCCGCTCCATGGCTTGCTGATTTGGGTGTTGAGCTCAATGATTGGCAAGGTGTGGTTGCACCTGAAGAACAGCTATTTAAATTCCAGACTAGCAATCCAAAAGTATTTGCAGGTGGAGATATGGTTCGCGGTTCTGATTTGGTGGTAACCGCCATCTGGGAAGGTCGTCAGGCGGGTGAAGGTATCCTGGATTACCTGAAAGTTTAAGAAGGGTACCCCTAAAAATGCACTTTTTTTGCAATTACTGCGTTAGCTCCGTGCTCAAATCCTCATGTACTCAAAGTACACTGCGGTTCTCTGCGCGGAGCTGCCTTGTACCTACAAAAAAATCACTATTTTTAGAGGCACCCTTATTTAAGGTGATAGATTGATGAGTGAACTAAAGAACGATCGTTTTTTACGGGCACTTATGCGCCAGCCGGTTGATATGACACCGGTATGGATGATGCGTCAGGCAGGTCGTTATCTTCCTGAGTACCGCGAATCCAGAGGCAAAGCAGGTGACTTCATGTCACTTTGTACCAACCCTGATTTAGCCTGCGAAGTCACACTGCAACCCCTTGAACGTTACCCCCTTGATGCGGCTATTTTATTCTCGGATATTTTAACGATCCCGGATGCTATGGGGTTGGGGCTGTACTTTGAAACAGGCGAAGGCCCTCGTTTTCGTAAACCTGTTCGTACTGAAACTGATATTAATAACTTGTCGGTGATAGATCCCCACCAAGATTTGCCCTATGTGGTTAATGCTGTATCTACGATACGTCGCGAGCTCAACGGGCGGGTACCTTTGATCGGTTTTTCAGGAAGTCCTTGGACACTAGCAACCTACATGGTTGAAGGTGGTTCCAGTAAAGATTTTGCCCGTTGCAAAACCATGGCCTATAACCAGCCTGAGTTGATGCATCAGTTGCTGGATACCCTGGCTAAATCCGTTATTGTGTATCTTAATGCTCAGATAGAAGCAGGTGCTCAAGCGGTACAGATTTTTGATACCTGGGGTGGGGCTCTTTCCCATGCCGCGTATCGAGAGTTTTCTTTGCAATATATGTCTCAAATTGTTGCCGGGTTAACTAAAGAGCATGAAGGTCGTCCAGTCCCTGTTATTTTGTTTACCAAAGGCGGTGGTCAGTGGTTAGAAGATATTGCTGACTCAGGTTGTAACGCTTTAGGCCTTGATTGGACCACGCACATTGGTGAGGCACGTCAAAGGGTGGGAGATCGTGTTGCACTGCAAGGTAATATGGATCCCGCCATATTAAGAGCTTCTCCCCAACGAATTCGTCAAGAAGTTGAGACAATTTTGTCGCAATATGGTCCAGGCGAAGGCCATGTCTTTAATCTCGGTCATGGAATCACTCCAGACATCGATCCAGCCCATGCTGGTGCGTTTATTGATGCAGTTCACGAAATTTCAGTGGAAAGTCATCAAAAATCTAAATAACTTAAGTAGTTAGCACTTTTTTTTACCCACTGTTACAGTAGTTTTGCTATGGTTTAAAATCAGCATACTGTCGACATTTTCTGGTTGCTGCTTTATTTGTAGAAAAAGCAAGCCAGATCAAATTGTTGTACAGAGTATGTTGATTAAAGCAATGGGCTTGGGAGTGGGTGCGATACTACCGTGAGTATTAAGCAGGTTAAGGTTTTTGCGAACGATGTGAAGGTTGGGATGTTTGTCTCCAGCCTGGATCGCCCGTGGAACCAAACCCCTTTTCCTATTCAAGGTTTTATTGTGCATGGGCAGCAGGAAATTACAGCACTGCGAGCCCATTGTGATTACGTTTTCATCGACATTACCAAGGGGCGCGGCAGCATATCGGGTGTTCCTCTTGCTGGTTACCAGCCAGGCATTGGTGGTAATAAAAAAATTGAGAGGGAGATAGACAGTAATGCACTTTCTCCTAAAGGAGAGACTAGCCCATGGCGTAACAGTGTCTCCCCTATAGAAGTTAATTCCCATGTATATCAAACAGTGGTGCCACTCACTAAAGAAGTGGAATACGCTGGAAAAGCACTTCTTCACTTGCGGGGTCAATATACTTTGGCGACCAAGCAGATATCGAAGGGAAAGGATTTTGATTACCGCAGTTTAAAAGACTCTGTTGCTGATATGGTCAACAGTGTTGTTAGGTGTCCCGATGCATTTACATGGCTACTGCGGCTGCGTATGAAAGATCAGCATACTCATGATCACAGTATGCGTTCTGCTTTATGGGCTGTTCAGTTTGCTAGGCATATTGGAATGAAAAAGGAAGATATGTCTATCCTTTGTATGGGCACCCTGCTCAAGGATATAGGGAAGATAAAGTTACCTAACAGTCTATTGCGAAAAAAAGATAGGACTGCTGAAGAAATCATCGAATACCAGAGCTTTATCACCTATGGTGTAGAAATGCTGAAAGCATTCGAAAATGTTGATGCTTCTGTTATCTCTGTCGTGAAGTACCACTGTGAGCATCATAATGGGACGGGTTTTCCTGAAGGTTTAACGGGAGGAAAAATCCCATTGTTAGCACGTATAGCGGGGATTGCGACGGCTTACGACGCCTGTTCAAACCCAAGAGAATCCCTTGATCCTGTAGCTCCATCGAAGGCAGTAAATATTCTTTATAAAATGCAGGATAAGCAGTTTCCTGAAGATTTGGTGATTAAGTTCATTCAGTCCATCGGGCTTTATCCTACGGGAACATTGGTTGAACTGACGACCGGAGACTTGGGAGTTGTTGTAGAACAGCATGCAGATACGCGTTTAATGCCTAAGATAGCGGTATTAAACCAAGGGCAGTTTCTAGAAGGTAAAGCTTCTGAAGGTTATGTGCTTATAGACCTTAAGGATGAAGCAGCCGCGAGAAAGGCTTTGGTTAAAGCAGGGCAAGATGTAGCTGCTTCGGTGAATGCCTTGGGTATAGTTAGGGATTTAGAACCATCAAGCTATGATGTTGATTTCTCATTTATTTCTACCATTTTCATGAAGAATACGCGGAAGATTTTGAGCAACGTTCTGTCTTATGGGGGTAGTGAAGAGCCTGGTTCAGGTCTAAATCTCATGGGCAGATTGAAAAGCTATTTGAGGCCTTCAACCTGAGCGAATTCATTCCTTTCGGTCATTCCAAATAATCATTAAATGTTAGTTTGAAGTGAGAGCCAGCAGTTCCCCCAGTTTAGTCTGTGCCCCTGGTTTGTATTGATCGGCCCACGTTGTTTTTCCTGGTTCAAATAGCAAAATGGCAGTGGAACCAAATTTAAAGCGCCCCATTTCTTCCCCTTTCTGAAGCATTATGGTCTGGTCTCTGAACTCTTGTGTCATCACCGTATTTGGTTGGTAAAGCCCGTGCCACACAGACTCTATGCCCGCAACCATCATGGCTCCAACCAAGATAACAGCACAGCGGCCAACAGGCGTGTCAAACATACAGACTAATCGTTCATTTTTTGCAAAAAGCCCATCGATATATTGCGTTGTTGTGTCATTAACTGAGAACAACTTGCCGGGGATATATCGAGTGTAAGCCAGTTCTCCACTTATGGGCATATGGACTCGATGGTAGTCTTTGGGTGATAGGTAAATGGTAATGAAGTTTCCGTTTAGGAAGCGTTGGCTGTCTTCATCATCAGTACCTAATAATGAAGCTATGGAAAAAGATTTACCTTTTGCCTGAAAAATATTGCCCTCTTCAATGGCCCCCAGTTGGCTTACTGCGCCATCGGCAGGCACGACAATGGAATTTTCAGTTTGATCTATAGGGCGAACACCTTCCTTCAAGCCACGGGTAAAAAAGGCATTAAAATGTTCGTAGTCATCTAAATCATCAGATGCGGCCTCATCCATATCAATGTTATAGGTACGGATAAATTGCTCGATAAGAAAATTTTTCAGCCAAGGTATTTTAGCCTCAGCCAATGATGAACCAAGGCGAGACAACCCATGTTGTGGCAATACACGCTGTAGTGCCACGAACCATTCTGCTTTTACATCACTCATAAAATATGGAGGCACCTGTACTGCTGCTTTCTATATTGGAATTATTTATGTTGTTCTTTAATTGGTGTTTTTTGATTTTTCTCAAAAAATTATTCGATAGGTGTATCGTTACGGTTACCCCATTCGGACCAAGAACCTTCATAAGCTTTGATGTCCTTAAAGTCTAGAATTCTCGCAAGCATATAGGTAAAGCCTGAACGGTGGTGTGATTGGCAATGGGTAATGGTCGGTTTATCAGAATGAATGCCTAATGCGGCCAAACGTTCTTTGGCATCGTCGAGAATACGTTGGTTTCGCTTCAAATCCATCATACTGGTCCAATTACAATTGATGGCGCCAGGAATGTGTCCATTTCTTTCAGCTAAACCGCGCTCTCCATTGTATTCTTCTGGGGTTCTAGCATCCCAAATTTGCAAATCACCACTATCGAGCTGAGCCATAATTTCTTCAGCTTCAATAATAGGTGTGCGATTTATGGTGACGTTGCGCTCAACGGGTTTGGACTCTGGGACATCAGAAGTTGTTGGGAAACCTTCATTGTGCCAGGCAATAAGTCCGCCATTTAGGTATGACCAGTTCTTGTGGCCAATAACATCAAGGGTCCAGATAAAGCGACCGGCCCAGCCACCACCTTCATCATCATAAACAACCACATGGTTATCATCGGTCAGCCCTATGCTGTTGACCATAGCTTCGAGCCTTTCCTTTGGCGGTAGTTTATTGGGGCCAGGAACAGAGCCAGACATCAGCTCTTGTGATGAAATATGTACGGCACCAGGGATGTGCTTCTTGCTATAGAGCACATCATTGCAAAGGTCTACGATTAGTATGTTCGGTTGGTCCAGTAGATCAACGAGAGCTTCAGGCTCTATCAATTTGGGTATATCAGACATGGTTGTTCTCACTAGTTGCTTTGTCTCTAATTCTAGTTTATCTGTCTCTAGTTATTCTCTATCTATAGCGACGTTATGGGATGATATGATCTGCGGAAATTGTACCATTTATAAATAACACTGAAGTACAAGATTTCAGGGCTCTTGATCAAGGCTGTTTACCATATGCCAATAACTATCAAACCGGGATTTAGATATCTTTCCATCCATAACCGCTTGGTTAAATGCACAGCCGGGTTCTTGCTGATGTTGGCAATCACGAAATTTGCACTGCCCAATAAAAGGACGGAATTCAATGAACCCTTCTGCAATGGTTGCGGGGTCTAGATGCCAAAGACCAAATTCACGAATACCTGGTGAATCGATCACATCACCACCATTGGGTAAGTGGAAAAGTTGAGAGCTGGTTGTGGTATGGGTCCCCTTGGCTTTTGAGACCGAAAGAGCCCCTACCGCTGTATCGATATCAGGAGATAATGTGTTGAGTAGAGATGATTTCCCCACACCAGATTGCCCAACAAATACACTGGTTAATTCTTCAAGATAGTCTTCCAGTTTTTCCATGTCTTCACCACTATGGGCAGACACTAAAAAGCAGTCGTACCCCAAGCTAATGTAACGGTCGAGAAGACCCGTTAACTGATCATAGTTCGTATCATCGATTAGATCTGCCTTGTTGAGAACGATCGCCGGTTGGATTGATTGATGCTCTGAAGCAACTAAATAGCGATCTATGAGGTTAGCGTGGGGCTCTGGAAAAGGTGCTATGACAATGATAATACGGTCAATGTTGGCAGCTACAGGGCGTAGCTTCCCCCGGTTATCAGGGCGGCATAATTCCGATTTTCTTGGATGCTGTGCGATAACGACACCATGGGTATCACCATCCTGCCAGGTTACTCTGTCACCTGTAACAATAGTGGGTAGGTTGGCTCGGAGGTGGCAGCGGCGAGTACTTTCTCTACCAGAGTTTTGCTCTGTAGGAAACTCTGGTTCCACATCAACTTGCGTACCATAACTGGTAATGACGCGACCATCTTGTTCTGGCCCTAAGTTAGAAGGGGAGAGGTAACTGTCGTCATCTTGCTGCGCATTGACTTCAGCTCTGGCTTTTGCCTGGTTTTGCTGAATACGGCGGCGCTGTTGCTTGGTTAAATGGCGTTTGGTCAATCTATCCTCTTACTTACTAACAAGACCCTCAAGACCTTATGAAGGGTGGCTTACTGAAGCGCAAGGATATAGCATATGGTGAAAGAGGGACAGGAACAGCATTATGTTTAATTTGGAGGGGATACCCCAGTCATTGGCTCAATTTGTGCCAATGTTAGTGACCATCGCTATTGTTACCACCATTCTTTGGGCAGCGAATTGGTTACTTCTACGTAGAGCTAGCCTGACAACAGAATCCAGGTTGCCTGGCCAGGTAATTATGTTGCTGTTGACTGCGATTGCTTTAATCGCACTGATTTTGGCATTGCCTGTGAGCGAATCTACTCGAGGAGATTTACTGGGCTTATTAGGTTTGGTTCTCACTGGTGTGATTGCTTTATCTTCCACAACATTTGTATCGAATGCCATGGCTGGACTAATGTTGAGGTCGGTAAAAAGCTTTAGAAATGGAGATTTTATTAGAGCTGGAGAGCATTTTGGACGAGTAACTGAAAGGGGATTATTTCATACTGAAATCCAATCTGAAGACCGCGACTTGATTACCTTACCCAATTTGTTTTTGGCCTCTAGCCCGGTAACGGTTATCCGTTCTTCAGGAACCATTGTGTCCTGTGAAATATCCTTAGGCTACGATGTTGCACATCATCAATTAAGTCCGTTATTAAAACAGGCGGCGATTAATACTGGGTTACAAGAGCCATTTGTTCAAATTCTTACCCTGGGTGACTTTTCCATTACTTACCGCCTTTCAGGCTATTACGCAGAGGTAAAGCATCTATTAACGATGAGGAGTCGGTTGAGACAAGAAATACTAGATACATTACATGGTGCGGATATCGAAATAGTATCGCCCACATTTATGAATCAACGTCAGTTTAATAACGGTGAGAAATTTGTTGCTAAGCCAAAGTTTCGTGATCCTCTAGAGTCAGAAAATATTGCGCCGGAATCCCTAATTTTTGATAAGGCAGATCGAGCAGAAAAGCTGCGCATACTTAAGGATGAGCGCGAGGAGTTGGCAGAAACAGTGAAAGAATTGAAAGAACAGCTGGAAGGTCAGGATGAATCGACGTCCTCTGATCTAAAAACTGAGATATTCAAATGCGAAGAACGTATTGAAAAGCTAGAAAACATTATTCGAATTGCAAAAGAACAACCTAATGAATGAAGGAAATATGACCACACAAAACATGAAAGACACTGATAAAAATAATTCTGGAATAAAAGACTCCTTGAACCTCATCTGGATAGATTTGGAAATGACCGGTCTTGATACCGAACAAGACGTCATCATAGAAATTGCCACCATTGTTACCGATAAAGATTTAAATGTTTTGGGTGAGGGGCCAATTATGGCAATTCACCAGCCTGATGCGTTGTTGGATGGAATGGATGAGTGGAATACACGCCAGCATGGCCAATCGGGGTTAACAGAGCGGGTAAGAATTAGTGCTACATCAATGGCTGAGGCAGAGCAAAACACCATAGAATTTCTAGAGCAATTTGTTGATGCTGGTGTATCGCCAATGTGTGGTAATTCCATCTGTCAGGATCGCCGCTTTTTATCGCGACAAATGCCAAAGTTGGAAGCATTTTTTCACTACCGTAACCTAGATGTTAGCAGCGTAAAAGAAATCGCCAAGCGCTGGCGGCCAGAGCTGTTAAAAGGGTTTAAAAAACAGGGCTCTCACTTGGCGATGGATGATATTAAGGACTCTATTGCTGAGCTAAGTTATTACCGGGAAGTTTTTTTTGAGATGGAAAGCTAATTCACATCGAGAATTAGAACTAATAAAGAAAATAAAAAAAGATAGAAGATAAAAGAGAGAAGAATAAATGTGGCAAGTGTACCTTTCCGGAGAAATCCATACCGATTGGCGAGATCAAATTATTCAGGGAGTGAACAAGCTAGGGTTACCCGTAGAATTTAGCTCAGCTGTAACAAACCATGATGCCAGTGATGCTGCGGGAGATGTTTTAGGTGAAGAGTCTCAACAGTTTTGGCGTGATCATAAATCTGCAAAAGTGAATGCCATTCGTATCCAAAATCAAATTGAACAGGCAGATTTGGTCATTATTCGTTTTGGTGACAAATACAAACAGTGGAATGCAGCATTTGATGCAGGTTACTGCGCAGCATTGGATACTCCTTATATTACCCTGCATGATGAAAGTATTATTCATCCACTAAAAGAGGTAGATGCTGGTGCCATGGCCTGGGCACAGAGTACTGAACAGGTCGTAGAGATTATCCGTTATCTGATTGAGCAAAAATAGTAGAGAAATAAGACGAGAAATTGTTAGTTGTAGCAGTGTGCTTATTTATAAACTGTTTATTTGGTATTGCTGATTTTGCGCTTACGTTTTTTCTTACCCGTTGCATATAAACTATGTTGTTCCAGCGCCCATTGAACGTGTTCTTGAACCATAGGGGAAGGATGTTCTATACGGCTTTCCAAGGCTGAGACAATATCGTTGGTGCTATTGGAAACCAGTGCATTACCTAATCCTACGGCTAGGTTTCTCAACCAGCGTTCATGACCAATACGGCGAATAGGTGAGCCTTCGGTATATTTCAAAAATTCAGCTTCTGTCCACAAAAACAGTTCGCTGAGTTCTCGATTGCCCAGATTATGTCGTGGAGAAAAATCTTTTTCTTTTGTTGATTCTGCATCCTTGTTCCATGGGCAAATAGCCTGACAGTCATCGCAGCCAAAAACACGGTTACCCATAGGCTCTCGAAACTCTTCAGGAATGCTCCCTTTATGCTCAATGGTGAGGTAAGAAATACAACGACGTGCATCTAATACATAGGGTTCAGGGAAGGCATCGGTAGGGCAAACCTGCAGGCAGGCTTTGCAGTCACCACAGAGATCCTTTTCAGTGGATTCATCTATGGGCAGTGGCAGGCTGGTATAAATTTCTCCCAGAAAAAACCACGATCCCGCCTCACTATTAATGACTAATGTATTTTTCCCAACCCAGCCTAGACCCGCTTTTTCTGCCAAGGGTTTTTCCATAACCGGTGCACTATCGACAAAGGGCCGCTGGACGATACTGCTTGGTACAGTATGCTCAATTTCTTTAGCTAATGTTGTCAGCCGTTTTCGAATTAGTTTGTGGTAATCCCTGCCGAGGGCATAACGGGATATATAGGCTTTATCTTCGTCTTTGAGTACGGCAATCATATTGCTGTCATCGGGCAAGTAATCCATGCGAACAGTAATCACCCGCAAGGTGCCAGGCAATAATTGTTCTGGGTGGTAACGCTTTGTTCCATGCTCACCCATCCATTGCATATCGCCTTGATAGCCCTTCTGCAGCCATGTATTTAGCCGGTCTCCCGTTTCTGAAAGTTCTGTATCAGTGATGGTGACCTGCTGAAAGCCCAATGCCTTGCCCCACTCCTTAATTTTGCTGGCGAGATCTCGGTAATCAATTTGTTCTGTCGTGTTTGGCATAGTGGCGGTTAAGTTATTAGCTATAGTGATTAATAGAGTCGAACAGCTGTTTGAAGTTGGCGTATAATTTTGCCAGATCTTTACCAAATAATCGGATTTTTATGTCTTATTTTATTGGTCAATCGCTACCCATTGCCCTGTATACCGCTGTACAAGTTCGTGAATTGGACCGAATTGCCATTGAAGAGCGGGGTATTCCAGGTATTAAGCTGATGAAACGTGCTGGGCGGGCTATATTTGACGTCATCAATCATTATTGGCCAGGTTCTCCTATTACTGTGTTTTGTGGAGCAGGAAACAATGGAGGCGATGGCTATATTGTTGCAGCGTTGGCCGCTCAGAATTTGATACCTGTTCAGCTTGTTCAACTGGCACCGGCGGAAAAATTAAGTGGCGATGCGCTTACCGCTTATCAATATGCCCAATCATCTGGGGTATCTATGGTGCCATTTTCTGACTGTTTGGAAATACCAGTCGGTGTCATTGTGGATGCGCTTTTAGGAACGGGGTTCGTTAGTACTGGATCAGGTCGTCAGGTTAGGGAACCTTTTGCCCAAGCTATTAGGTTGATTAATCATAGTGAATTGCCTGTTATTGCTGCGGATATTCCTTCTGGTTTAGACAGCAATACAGGTATAGCTGCAGATCCCGTGATAGAAGCTGATGTGACGGTATCATTTATTGGTTTAAAACAGGGCATGTTTACAGGTAACGGCCCAGCACTGTGTGGTGAAGTTGTTTACCACGATCTTTCAGTACCCACAGATATTTTTGATGATATACAGCCCAGCTCTGTACGGATGCAATATGAAGGTTTAATAGCTGAGTTACCAGATCGAAGGCGTGATGCCCATAAGGGTGATTTTGGTCACGTCATGGTGATTGGTGGTGATACGGGGTTTGGTGGTGCTGTAGCTATGGCAGCAGAAGCAGCCTTGCGAACTGGAGCAGGGTTGGTGAGTGTTGCTACACAGCCCGAGCATGTACCTGCATTATTAGCACGTCGACCAGAATTGATGGTGAGAGGTGTTAGCTCAGGGCAAGAGCTAATACCACTGTTAAATGGTGAAATTGTTTCTCCTTCAGTTTTGGTGATTGGGCCTGGATTGGGGAAAACCCCATGGTCAGAGCAAATGTTACAACAAGCTCTGGCTTCAGGTTTGCCCATGGTTGTGGATGCTGATGCGTTGAATATTCTTAGTTTGGGGCGGTTATCTATACCTGAAACCACGAAAGAATGGGTGATTACGCCACATCCGGGCGAAGCAGCCCGGCTTTTGAATGTGACGACAGGGGAAGCTCAGGCAGATCGCTTTTCTGCAGTGAAAGCCTTGCAGAAGAAATTTGATTGCCCCGCTTTGTTAAAAGGAGCCGGATCCTTGGTCTGCACGTCAAATGACGCTCTAATAGGTTTGTGTACAGCAGGTAACCCAGGTATGGCAACAGGCGGTATGGGGGATGTACTGAGCGGCATTGTTGCAGGTTTAATGGCCCAGGGTATTAAGTCAGATAAAGCTCTGCCCTTAGGTGTTTGCCTTCATGCTAAAGCAGCGGATGCTGCTGCTGAGACAGGTGAACGAGGGTTGATAGCTACAGATTTATTTGGCCCTTTGAAGGAATTAGTTAATGGAATAATTAATAGGGCGACTAATGGAGTGAATAAGGAGTGATACCATCAGTTCCAAAGACAGCAGTTCCAAATACAGAGCTTTCAAGAACAATCATGGGCGAAGACGCAATGGTTCAGTTGGGAAAAGCACTGGGTCACAGTTTGTTTTCCTGCGATGGATTGGGTGAGGTCACAACAAAAAAATCTATTGAAGCAACATCTATTGAGACAAGCTCTAGTGAGGGAAAGAGCGCTTTAGTTTTTTTTGAAGGTGACTTGGGAGCAGGGAAAACCACCTTATGCCGAGGAATCCTGCAAGCATTTGGCCATCATGGCGCAGTAAAGAGCCCAACCTACACGTTGGTAGAAAGTTATGATGCAGGCAGCGATGACGTAGAGAACGACGAATCTAGTGATGATGAATTAAAAACTGCACAAGTTCATCACTTTGATTTATACCGGCTAGGCGATCCGGAGGAGTTGGAATATATTGGTATCCGTGATTACTTAGAGCCAGGGAATTTTTGTTTAGTCGAGTGGCCTAATCGAGGCAAGGGAATTTTGCCAACCCCAGATTTAAAGGTGAAAATTGCTGTGGCTGCTTCAGAATTAGAAGCAGAAAAACTAGAAACAGAAGAACTAGAGCTACAAGCACAAGAGATACAAACAGATGGTGGTGATGTAACAGTTGGTCGCAATGTAACAATAGTCGCAGAAACTGAAAGGGGAGAGTTTTTCTTATCCCACTTAATTAAAAATCAGGTAATGAAATAGCAGGGAAATTAGTTTGTTATCAATGCGGGGCAGTAAACAGTTCTTAACGGTTATATTACTGTTAACACTTCAGGTTTTTAGTGCCTCTAGTGCCTTTTCGGGAACAGTAAATGGCTTAAGGATATGGCGAGCGCCAGATCATACTCGCCTGGTTTTTGACCTTAGTGAAGCGGTAGATCATAAGGTCTTTCCTTTAACCAACCCTGATCGATTGGTTATTGATATAGAAAACACCAAACTCAATGCTGAAACCTCAGCATTGGATTTCACTTCATCACCGATCACCTCTATTCGTAGTGGTGTCCATGAAAAGAAAAACCTTCGTATTGTTCTGGATTTAGAGCAGGCGGTGCGGCCTAGAAGTTTCCCCCTAGCCAGTAATGAGCAGTATGGTGATCGATTGGTTGTAGACCTCTATGACAACAATACTGGGACCAGTAAGACTGTTGAAGACATTACAGCAGAAAATAATCGTCGTGATATCGTTGTTGCGATTGATGCCGGGCATGGCGGTGAAGATCCGGGCGCTATAGGGCCAAAGCGTATTAAAGAGAAAAAAGTAGTATTGGCCATTAGTCGAGAATTAAAAAAATTGTTTGATCGTACACCGGGCTATAAAGCAGTGTTGGTACGTAACGGCGATTATTATATTCCTTTGAGGAAGCGAACGAGCATAGCCCATAAAAAGCGTGCAGATATGTTTATTTCTATCCATGCAGACGCATTTAATAAGGCTTCCGCTAATGGTGCTTCGGTGTTTGCGCTGTCCCGCCGTGGAGCGACGAGTGAAACGGCACGCTATTTGGCTGGTCGTGAAAATCGTGCGGATTTAATTGGTGGTGCAGGCAGTGTGAGCCTGGATGATAAAGATAAAATGCTGGCAAGCGTATTGTTGGATTTGTCCATGACGGCAACCCTGAGTAGCAGTTTGGAAGTAGGTGCTGAGGTGCTTAAGTCTATGGGCGGTGTTGCCCGACTGCATAAGAAAAAAGTAGAGCAAGCCGGTTTTGTGGTTTTGAAATCACCGGACATTCCCTCCATCTTGGTGGAAACTGGTTTTATCTCAAATCCCAAAGAAGCAAAGTGGTTAGCCAGTAGGCATTATCAACAAAAAATGGCCAGGGCTATTTTTCAGGGTGTCAGCCGCTATTTTTCAAACAACTTGCCGGTGGGTACATTGCTGGCAGCACAAAAAGCTGGTGGTAGTAATAAAGCTTCTGGTACTTATGTGATTTCCCGTGGTGATACCCTGTCCGGTATTGCTGTGCGCTATAACGTGAGTGTCAAATCCCTGCTGCGCCACAATGGTTTGAAAGACACACGTATTCGTGTGGGGCAGCGTTTAAAAATACCTGCGTCATAATCTGTTTTTATTGATCGCAATAAAGACCTAACTCTTTACTGCTAACTCTAATTGACTAAAGAATAACTCATGCAAAAAATTCACCTCCTTAGCCCTCGTTTGGCGAACCAAATTGCTGCCGGCGAAGTGGTAGAAAGGCCCGCTTCAGTGGTCAAGGAGTTGCTGGAAAATGCCATGGATAGCGGTGCAACTCGCATTGATATTGATGTTGAGAGTGGCGGTGTAAAACTCATCCGTGTTCGGGACAATGGTAGTGGCATCGCAGAGAAAGATTTGCCTTTATCCCTCAGCAGGCATGCCACCAGTAAAATTGAGCAATTAGACGACCTTGAAGCCGTTGCCACCCTAGGGTTTCGTGGGGAAGCACTGGCTAGTATATCTTCAGTTTCCCGTTTGGCGATTACATCTAATATCTCTGATGACATTAGCCAACCCCAAGCACATGGTTGGAAGGCTGAGGCAGAAGGCCGTGATATGGCCGTGAATATCCTTCCAGCTCCTCATCCGAGGGGGACGACGGTAGAAGTTCGGGATTTATTTTTTAATACGCCAGCTAGACGTAAATTTTTACGTACAGAAAACACAGAATATAAACGCATCGATGAAATACTGAGAAAGCTGGCACTGAGTCATTTTGATATTGATTTTGCCCTGCGTAATAACGGCAAAGTTGTACACAATTTTCGCGCAGCCAGTACTCAGCTTGAACAAGAAAGGCGGGTTGCGAGTATTTGCGGTAAAGCCTTTATGGAAAGCGCTTTGTATGTGGATGTAGAGGCTGCCGGGTTGAGGTTGTGGGGGTGGGTTGGTTTACCCACTTTTTCCCGTAGCCAAGCTGATTTACAGCACTTTTTTGTCAATGGCCGAAGTATTCGCGACAAGTTGGTTACCCATGCTGTCCGCCAGGCCTATCAGGATGTGATGTATCACGGTCGTCATCCGGCTTTTGTACTTTACCTTGAATTAAATGCGGCGGATGTTGATGTGAATGTTCATCCGACTAAACATGAAGTGCGTTTTCGCGATAGTCGATCGGTACATAACTTTCTGTACCGTAGTTTGCATCGTGCTGTAGCTGATATTCGTCCGGGGGCTGAGCTTTCTGGGCACGACTCTTCTGAACATGGCCCTTCTGAAGTAACCGAGAGACTGAATGAGCAAAATGCTTCGGGCAGGGTGGAGGGAAGTACTTCTCCTAATCAGATCTCATCCCATCAAATCTATCCACACCAAACTAGAATGGGCTTACATGCCAATCCTTCTGTTGCTGAAGGCATGGCTGTTTATCAATCGTTGCATGAGCCTTCTCAAGCTCCTATTCATCAAACACCCCCGAATCAAGAAGGTGTGGTTACATCTGCTTCTTGTTCGGATGAAGAGATTCCTCCATTGGGTTTTGCCATAGCCCAGCTCAAGGGCATTTATATCTTGTCAGAGAATGCTCTGGGGCTAGTGTTAGTGGATATGCATGCTGCCCATGAGCGTATTACCTATGAACAAATGAAGCAGGCTTTTGATGCAGATGGTATTCACTCCCAGCCATTGTTAGTTCCCGTTACTATAGCGGTAAGCCAGTCAGAGGCGGATATAGGTGAAGAACACCAGGCATTATTTGAGACACTAGGTTTCTTTCTACAAAGAGCTGGTCCAGAAAGCCTTATGGTAAGGCAGGTACCAGCCATGTTGAGAGATTCAGATGTCGAACCACTGGTACGCGATGTGTTATCAGATCTAGTTACCCACGGTTCCAGCGACAGAATTCGTCAGCATCTCAATGAAATTATGGCAACCATGGCCTGCCATTGTTCTGTACGGGCCAATCGTAAGTTGAGCATCCCTGAAATGAATGCATTATTGCGTGATATGGAAGCCACAGAGCGCAGTGGGCAGTGTAATCATGGGCGACCAACTTGGACGCAAATGTCATTGGACGAGCTGGACAAGCTTTTCTTGCGCGGTCGTTAAATTTCATTAAGTGTACACAAATGGTATTTCCAGCTTTTAATTATTGTTGATCGTATTTTTCTCTTTGATATATAAGAGTTTTTTGTCTTTTTACATTTCTTTTAAACACATTTTTCCCTATAGGGCTAAGCTTATAGTTAAGCCTTTGCCGAGTATTTACTCGGTTATTAGAGTCTAAGTTTTCAGCGTTATTGCAAACCAGCCTGCTTTATCGGCTTTAAAAGTGTCGACGCTGGGTGTTGATGGAGGGATACATGCCTTATGGGTGGTTGCCTATAGTTATCGTTTTTTCACTAGTGTTCTCAGTAAATAGTTTTTCCTTAGAACCTGTGGGCAAGGCTCCTGTTGTATCTAAACTATTACCCGAACTATCACCAGAACAGTCACCTGAGTTAGCTCCCCAGTCAGTATCTGAAGTTGCTTTAGTTGAAGGGTTAAGCTCTCCTCCCATATCAAATTCATCTAATAATGATGTATCCGATGCTGCTTCTGAAATGTTACTGGAACAGCTCCAAATGGAGTTATCTGATGAGGGCATACAGACAGGGCAATTTGAGAGCCTAGAATCTGCGATCGATTTTTATCGTTTTCTTCATGAGTCGGGACAATGGAGTCCTATTTCAGATGGGCCTCTTTTAAAGTTAGGAGATGCACACCCTCAAGTAGTAGAACTAAGAAAATTACTCCAGCTTTATGGTGATTTTGATTTGGGGGCAGAAATCCTTGAGCCAGTAGAATTATTTGACCTCCAGCTGCATCATGCATTGCAGCATTTTCAACAGCGGCATGGTGCAAAAGCTGATGGTGTTCTTGGGCCTAAAACCCGTCGCTTGCTAAATGTGTCACCCCAGCAAAGAATCGATCAAATAGCGCTTAATATATATCGCCAAAGGCAGCTGGGGTTGGAAAATATTGAATGGACAAATACTGCATTAGATGAAGCTGAATTAGAAGTTACAACGCAGGAAAACAGCAGCCGTTATTTACAGGTAAATATCCCAGAATATCGACTCAGGTTGTATGACCAAGGCAAAGTCTTACTTGAAATGAAAACTATTATCGGTCGCCGTTCACGTCAAACGCCTTCGTTTAGTGCAGAGATTAAATCACTGGTGGTGAACCCCTCCTGGAACGTACCTCGCAGCATTGCCTACAGAGATATTTTGCCCAAATGGCAAAAGGATAAAACCTACCTTGCTCGACACAACCTACGAGTGATTGCCGGTTGGGATATGCCTAGAGTGGTTGTACCTGATGAGCAAATAGACCTGGAAAGTATGTACCGGAGTCCGGCTTATCATCGCATTTGGGAACCCCCGAGTGATAAAAACACGTTAGGGCGACTTAAATTCCAACTGAATGCGGAGAATAGTATTTATCTCCACGATACCAAAAATCCTCATCTATTTGAGTCAGAGGTTAGGGCGTTTAGCTCTGGTTGTATCCGGCTTGAAAAGCCACGTATTTTGGCGGATATATTGTTACAGCAATCTAACCAGTGGACACCTCAACAGCTTGAACCGTTATTTGAGAATACGGATACCCACAGAATACGCTTGGAAACCCCGATTCCTGTCCATATTACCTATTGGACAGCGTGGCTGGATGATAAGGGCATCTTAAATTTCGCCGATGACTTATACCATCGGGATCCAGTCGACTGGGCGCACTTTAAGAGCCAGGAACAACAGGATCAACAGCTTCAGCAAAAAGTAGCACTTAATTAAAAAGTAGCATTAAACTGATCAATTAATATACAAATAAGCGGGATTACGGCATAATCCCGCGCATCCGTACTTTTGTTAGTACTTTATGTTAAAAATTTGCTCAAAAGCTTTTAGTGCATTGCACTCATTTTATATGCCGACTTCTACACCAAATTGCCCCATTTCTTTTTTAAGCAAGCCGTCTCCAAGTACACCTGATTCACGTACGTCTTCTAGAAGAACATTTTTACGTATGATCGGTGGTTTAACCGCAGGTCTTGCTGTTTCTTCTAGTGCATTGGCCAAGTTGCCTTCTCCTAAAGCAGCTCAACGCAAAATGTCCTTTTATCATTTGCACACAGGTGAATCTCTTGAGGCCAGTACCTATGCCAACGGGGACTTTTCTGTTCAGAGTTTAAGAGAAGTAAACCATTTGTTGCGGGATCATCGAACTGATGAGGTCATAGATATAGATACCCAACTTCTATCATTATTGGGTGATTTGCAGCAACTGTTAGGGACCTCAAAACCTTTCCATATCATCTCAGGCTACCGTTCTCCAAAGACCAATAATATGTTGAGTCAAAACAGCACAGGTGTTGCCAAGAAAAGTTTGCATATGCAGGGTAAAGCTATAGATATTCGCATCCCAGGCGTTGATATCAAGCACTTACATAAGGGTGCACTAGCCCTTAAAAGTGGAGGCGTAGGACTCTATTCTCGCAGTGATTTTGTCCATCTAGATGTAGGTAGAGTACGTTACTGGGGCAGTTAATACTGTGCGCTCCATGTACATAGGTTGAGCCTATAGAGCGTTGGCTTGGAACGTATCACAACTAGCCACATCGCCATTATTTAAACCCGTTTTAAACCACTTAATACGCTGAGCAGCACTGCCGTGGGTAAATGATTCCGGTGTGATGTAGCCTTGGGCTTGCCGTTGTAAGGTGTCATCACCAATAGCGGAAGCGGCTTGCAGTGCCTCTTCAACATCCCCTGTTTCCAGAAGATTTCGAGTGCGGTCAGCATGGTGAGCCCAAATTCCCGCGTAGCAGTCAGCTTGAAGTTCTAAACGGACTGAAAGAGCATTCGCTTCTTCTTTGGAGAGCCTGGCTTTGGCTGCATGTACTTTCTGAGATGTTCCCTGCAAAGCCTGAACATGATGGCCCACTTCGTGAGCAATCACGTAGGCTTGGGCAAAATCACCGGGGGCATTGTGGCGGTTTTTTAATTCATTATAGAAACCAAGATCAATAAACACTCTTTGATCTGTAGGGCAGTAAAAAGGCCCCATAGCCGATTGGGCCATGCCACAGGCAGATTTCACTACGTCCGTAAACAACACCAGCCTGGGCTCTCTATACTGAGCGCCGTGCTGATTAAAAATGTTATTCCAGGTATCTTCTGTATCGGCTAGTACCACAGAGACAAAATCGGCTAGTTCGTTGGATTCTGCGCTTTGAGGTTCAGCCTGGTTCTGGTTTTGGTGCTGAGAGGAAGAACTGACTTGCCCAGAGCCACTTTGTAATAACGTGCTGAGAATGGCAGGGTCAATGCCGAAATAAGCGGCAGCAAGAAGGATGATGATAGTACTAATACCACCTCTTTTTCCCCCAAGGGAAAGCTTACTGCGGCGTCTGCCCCTTTGATCTTCAATATTGCGACTGCGTCTACCGGTTTTCCAGCGCATGATTAGCTCCAACACTCATAGAGTTCAGCCTCTTTGCACAAGAAGCTGAAGCGTAAAAGATTAACTATGAGAGGATAGGCGCTAACAGGGCGGCAGTAATGCTACTTCATGTAATAATTTTGTATATTTTGGTTTGAACTGAGTTATCTGAAAAAAGCTATCTTTTTAGATAGGCAGGCTACTCAGCCTTTGTTTTTCTTTTCTAGTGCTTCTTTTTTACTTTGTAGACCAATAACTGGGCGATCAATCGTGTTCCAGAATTCTCCGTTCCAGGCAGCATAGCCTTTCGAAGCTCTGATACTGTATTCGTGGAAAACGACAAATACGCTACCATCTTCCTCAAGTCTCATAACGCGTGCTTCCATACCGGGGTCTTCAGCGTAGTTCCTAAGAACAATCCAGTCACCTTTCTTTACTTCTGGCCGATCCATACTCACACTCACTTTCTATCTTTTATTTAGAATTTATAGGCCATATTCGCAGTCTTGTAACTGTAGATTTGTTACCAAGCTTAAAAGTGCTACGGTTTTGCTCATAAATGGCGAGCCGCGCATTATACGGGTCTTTGAGAAAAGTATCATGCTCAAACCCGGCAGAGGTTTGAGTCTAGTGGGATGATTCAAGGTCGATAGATTCAGCTCAAGGGATATTAGAGCTAGGCATTACCCCATGATCAGGGTAAAAAAAAGACCACATAGGAGGGTGGTCTCAACGAGGGAGCTAGAATGTGTTTAAAAAGATGGAGTTAGCTCACTTAGCGTAACGCAAGTACTGATAGCACAAGCAACGCCTGTTCCAACCCATGCATTAGGGCCTTGAGCAAACATACCCAAAGAGGCACCAAATAAGGTTCCACATACAATCGCTAGCAAGCAGGCAATGTTTCGGTTATTCATGATGGCGTTCCCCTGTTCTTATCTCTAAAGTTTGTTTCTAAAATTCAATTCGTGATGACAGTGAGTTCATTAAAGACCATAAATAGGAAGTAGGTGGGGTGACTTGTCGCAATTCCAGTGTTAACTACCTCCCAAACAGGGGTTGGGTGTTTTATTTTGTGAAGGACATCAAGTTTTTTGGGAGAGAACAATGCCGACAGAGATTGGTGATTGAGGTTTTCAGGTCTAAATAACCCTGATAGTCTTAGTTTAGGAATTGCGAAGGAGAGCAGTTATGCCCAGTAAACAAAGGATTGGTCAAAATAAGAATCGAGTTTCTTTGTTTCTCAGTATTTTCCATTGCTTTCTACTTTATTTCCTAGCAATGATCTCTTTTATACAGAATAAGTAGAATTGAGAAATGAGAGAAAATAAATACATCCCCTTTTCCCTGCAAAAGCGGTGGATTGTGGCGAAGAAGGCTGGGAGATTTAATTATGATAGCACTTAGTCCTTCGTTATGGTCAGAGCGTAAAGGGGAATGCCCAAATTGTGAGTTCCTAGTAAAAGTTGGAGTTACTCCATGCCCTCATTGTGGTTATAAGTTTTCAGATCCTGAAATTAGAACAATGAATAAGGTTGTTGAGGAGCAATTTAAGCGTAGTGCCCTTATAGGTTTATTAGTTTTTGTAGCACTATTTATGGTTGCTGGGCTTTTATTCTGGTAAGAGAAAAATAGAAAGGGTGGGTGGCAATTGAGAGTAACTCCCACTAATTGTTCCGGGCTTTTGCTCAAAAGCTGGTTATACTTTACTTGCTTAGATTTATTACAAAGTTTGTCCAAATATTAACCTATGAAATTAATCTACACCCACGAAAATAGTTTCCTGGTCAGCAATATAAAAAATATTGTTGAGAATAAAGGGTTGTCTGTTTTTCTAAAAAATGAGTTTGCGGGTGGTGGCTCGGGTGATTTGGCTCCCCTGGAAACCTGGGTGGAGCTGTGGATTGCGAATGATTCAGACTATGATCAGGCGATGTCCATTATTGAGAACTTTCAGAAGTCAGGTGATAAAGCTGATTGGTTGTGCCAGTCATGCGGTGAAGAAAATTCTGGTTCCTTTGAGTTTTGCTGGAGTTGCCAAAAAGAGCCGTCAAACCTTGAGTTGCCAAAATAGTTACCCCGAATAATTCGCTCTAACCTCTACCATACCATCGTTATCTAAAGGCGTAATTTACCGCTATTCCTTTTAATGTATGGGGTATACTCCGCCGCCATGACTTCCGCTCAAGACATCCTTCAAACCGTTTTTGGTTACCCCTCTTTTCGATCACCTCAGGATGAGATTATCCAAACGGTGGTTGAGGGTGGTGATGCCTTGGTTTTGATGCCTACGGGTGGCGGAAAATCTTTGTGTTATCAGATCCCCGCGCTGCTTCGTTCTGGCTGCGCCATTGTAGTATCGCCTTTAATCGCACTAATGAAAGATCAGGTGGATGCACTTCGCGAACTTGGAGTTAAGGCGAGTTATTTAAATTCCAGCCTGGATACAGCAACGACGAACCAAGTGGAGCAGGCGTTAGTAGCCGGTGAATTGGATCTGCTCTATATCGCGCCTGAAAGGTTGAATCAGGAGCGAACTATGTCGCTCCTCCAGCATTCTCCCATTGCCTTGTTTGCCATTGATGAGGCCCATTGTGTGTCCCAGTGGGGACACGATTTTCGTGCGGATTATTTACAGCTCAGCATTTTGCACGAGTATTTTCCTGATGTGCCCCGAATTGCATTAACGGCCACGGCTGATGAACGCACTCGTGCTGAGATTATTCATCGTTTGGATTTGGGTGAAGCCAGCCAATTTATTGCAGGATTTGATCGCCCTAATATTCGTTATCGTATTGCCTTAAAGCACAATGCTCGGCAACAGTTGCTGCGATTTTTAAAAGATGAACACCCTGAAGATGCGGGCATTATTTATTGTCTCTCTCGTAAAAAAACGGAAGAGACGGCGTACTGGTTACAAGAGCAAGGATTTAAAGCGCTGCCTTACCATGCCGGATTAAATGCTGAGACTCGAGCAGATAACCAGTCCCGGTTTTTGCGGGAAGAGGGTGTAATCGTAGTGGCGACCATTGCCTTTGGTATGGGTATTGATAAACCGGATGTACGGTTTGTGGCCCACTTGGATTTACCTAAAACCGTAGAATCCTATTATCAGGAAACGGGCCGTGGTGGTCGTGATGGTGAGCCGACTGATGCCTGGATGATCTACGGCCTTCAGGACGTGATTAAGCTGCGACAGATGATGGAAGGTTCTGATGGCAGTGAAGAACATAAACGGGCTGAACAACATCGACTGAATGCCATGTTGGGCTTATGCGAAATTACCAGTTGCCGTCGTCAGGTGTTACTTAATTATTTTGGCGATGACCTGCCGGAACCCTGTGGTAATTGTGATAACTGTTTGGAACCCGTCGATACCTGGGATGGCACCGAGGCTGCACAAATGGCCTTAAGTGCAGTGTATCGAACAGGGCAGCGTTTCGGGGTAAAGTATGTGGTGGATGTGCTACTGGGTGCTGAGACAGATAAAATTTCACAGTATGGCCACGACCAATTGCCTACCTACGGTATTGGCAAATCACTGGATAATAACCAATGGAGTTCAGTGTTCCGGCAGTTAGTTGCCCGGGGTTATCTCTGCGTCGATATGGAGCGCTTTGGCGCAATGCGGTTGGAGGAAAAGTGTCGACCTTTACTGCGTGGTGAAGAGCCAATTGAACTGCGTCGTGATATTAAGAAGAAAGAGGCTAAGCGTCTGACTAAAACCTACCTTCCCGAAGATATGGATACCGCGTTGTGGGAAGCGCTACGGGAGTGCCGCCGGGAGCTAGCGGATGAGCAGGGCATTCCGCCCTATATTATTTTCCATGATCGTACCTTGCAGGAAATGTGTGTCACGGTGCCACAAACAATGGACCAGTTTGGCCAGTTAGGTGGTGTGGGTGAGCGGAAACTGGATAAATATGGCCCGGCTTTTTTACAAGTGATTAATGAATATTTAGCTTAAGGGCACCTCTAAAAATGCACTTTTTCCGCGATTACTGCGTCGCCTAATGGCGCCTACTCTTGGCAGCTCCGTGCTCCTCGCTTAAAGCGCCTACTGTTGGTGCACTCACAAAAGAAATCACTATCTTTAGAGGCACCCTTAACTGGCTTGTTTTTTATTGGTTACTTTTAACCCCTCCACTATTTTTTCCCATGACTTTTTCTCATATTTGCCAAATCCCCTTTTTCAGAAGCCTTAGGCTTTTGAATTTACTGTTAGCTCTATAGCGAGTAGCAATATCTCAAAATTGAGGGAATTGACATTTGAGTCGCCATAGACCAGAATTAAGCTGTTCCGGTTAATCCGGCTAGTAAGCCTACCGAAAGGTAGCTGACCTAGGGTCGGCGATGACAAGCTCCCTAGGCCATGAACCAGCTAGTCTGGCAAGTGTCATGAATTTAAGCCCAGTAGATGTAAATCTGCTGGGCTTTTTCATTCTATTTCAAAAATTTACGTAACCCTAGCCCGTTTAATATTGCCGCCTCAATCGCTTCAATGTCTGCCGCTGTAGCTTTACTGGTTACATATATCCGTTTACCACTAGAATCTCGTTCTCTAACCCTATCTAAACGCTCCAGCGCAACCGTATAAATCATGTCACATTTTGCCCAGCAGTCTGTGCCTTGCTGCTTGGGCGTCAATGAACTTGGGTTCATTTTGTGGTGATATGCTTGCATAGGTTTCGGCTCTACAGAGCTTATAGGCACTACAGTACAAAGCCCTGGCCTTCCCGGAAGCTGAGGGGTGATAACTATAACCGGCCTAACCTTTACCATTTCGGGCGGTTGAAAACCTTTCGAGAAATCGCAGCAAAGTATCGTGCCTTTCTTTGGATGAAATTTAATCATCTAATTTGTTACCTAATTTATACACTTGGGACTGCCAAGGCTTTAATTACTGCGGCAATCTTTGCTGCCTCTGCTTCTGTCAAATCACTCGGAATATTTGCAATGTTAACTATCAAGTCCGGGCGTATCGGAACCGGAAATACAAGTGTTCCGGGCGCTTGTGAATGTACGTTTTGGCTGTGCCCGTGGTGGATACTATCAGCCGGTTTATCCGAAGGAGCAGCAGGAGTATTGCTATCTTTTTGTTTTTTTAAGGTTTTTTTGCTATTTCCATTAGTTGGATTAGCCCGTATATTGACTGAGCTCTTAAAGTTTATCGGGTCATCTACGTAGGAAATAAAATCTTGAACGGCAGATTTTGTCCGGCTAACATAAACTTGTAAGCTGCTAGGTTTAAAATTAGAGCCTTGTAAAATAGCAAACCTACTAGCCGTAGCCTCCAAGTCTACCATCCTTAAATCCTGAAGCTCATGGTCATCAAGTATACCAAGCACCTGATTTGCAGCCCTTTTTCTTCCTGCTGCAGTTTCTTTTTTCATTAAGCCCTTTTCTAAGGCATAATCTAGAAACTGATTTAATCCCGTTAAGGAATAGTTGCGCTCACTCATTAAACGGCCCTCGACTCCGTCTTAAACGTTAGACGGTAATTTAACGCCGTCTAATTAGTTCGTCAACCCTTTGAGTGAAATTAATTAAAAAAAGCTAATAAGGCAAGCAACCTGACGCCGTAGGCACGGGTTCTTTTGGTGTTAATAGACAAAAGGAAATGATTAAGCCAGCAGAGAAAAATGGGAAAGCCAAAATTTATTCATCAATCTATTTTTTATTTGTAACTGTCTCAATTTTAGGTATGTATATTCGTCACATGATAATGGGTTTTGCATACTAGCAATCAGACTTTATTGAGCACCTTGTGGTTTTTTCTGCTATTTGTGTTTTGGCAATTTCTGCCTAATATGGGATAAGCATTATTCTTCTGATTTATCTGAAATAATATCCGTCACTTCATCTGAATAATCCGATCGTTTAAAACGTTCGGCATAACTTTTTTCAATATTTTCTTCTCGTTTTAATTGTGCTTTTTTTTGTTTTTCTGTCATCCATTGATCACCAATAATTAAATCGTCTTCTTCAACGATGTAACCATCGCCGGTTTGTTGCTCCCAGGAATAGGTGGCCTCTTTGAGTTTTGGGTCCCACTGTCGAAAAATAAAGGCACAAAGTGTTCCGCCTAAACCACCAAAAAAATGATACTCATAGGAGATACCGGGTTCGCGAGGAAAGATGGTTAACAACATTCCGCCATACATAAAAAAGGCGACCATAAGTAGAACGATAGAACGTTTATCCCGTCGTAATATTCCGTTAATAAAAAGATAGAAAAACATACCGTGGGTTAGCCCACTGGCCCCAAAGTGGTAGGTTTCCCGGGCAAATAACCACACGCCGATTCCGGATGTCAGCCAAATGATGGATAAGGTCCACCACCGTGATTTGGGGTAGCCATAGAGTAGAATGCTGCCCAGTAGCAGCAGTGCTAAGGTGTTTCCGGCTATGTGTCCCCAGGAGCCGTGAATCAGTGGCGCGGTAACAATACCAATAAGTCCGTTGGGGTTAAGTGGGTAAATACCTAAACTATGAAGGCTCCAGCCAAACGTGACTTCACATATTTTTAGCCACCAGATTAAAACAACAAAGGCGGTGGCTGTAAGAATACTATTTCGAAGAGATGTGCTGGTATTCGCCATTCCTTAGATCTTGGGGCGGGGGGCCATATTTTAAAGGGGAGGAGAAAAGTCTTCTCCCCAAAGGTGTAACTTAATTTAATCGTTTAACGGTTTCTTTGGCAGTTACGTTTTTTGAGAATAGATTGATATTGAAGTTTTTGATGTTGTCATAGTCTTTTAATTTTTTTGGCTTGCTGGGGTTTCCTATCCACCGAAGTTGTGGAATAAACGATTCAGACACTAAGCTTCGTGTCGAGTCTAGGTTATCAAAATTGATGCCTATCATGTCTGGTAGTGTGTAGATGAAATCAGCGCTAGTAAATGGTCGATCGGTGTATTGTTTCCATTGTTCAGTATGTTGACTTGCCCACTTGGGTGAGCCCCAAGTGATAAAAGGCACGGTATACATAGCGGGTGAAGGAGCATCTTCGTTGCGGCCACAAAATGGTTCTCCTGCATAGTCGAATACTTCTTCCCCGTGATCAGAAAAATAGACTAATAATGCCTTATCGTTCTTTTTTCTGAGGTGGTTAATGAGTTCAGTAATGACGTAATCGTTGTAGAGAATGGCATTGTCGTAACTATTGTATTCCTCTATATGACTGTCACTGATCCATTTTGGAGCATCTGTGCCATCGACAAATTTTTCAAATATGCTTGGGTAGCGGTACTTGTATTGACGGTGAGTGCCAAGTAAATGAACGATTATCATTTTTTTCTGGGCGGACTCTTTGAGAGTATCGGTGAAAGGTTTTAAAACTACACCATCATACTGGCGGGCATTTTGCTGACGATTATTGTTTAGATAAACCTGATGGTCTGCCAGTTGAGAGAGGGTGGTCAACATGGTGTTACGTCGAGTTTGTGTTTGCTGATTAGTGATCCAGGTGATTTCGTAACCGGCCTGTTTCATCATGTTTAGCAACGTAGGTTGATCAAAAAAAGCATTGGGATGTTTTTCATCGGCAAATGATAGGACTTGTTGTAAGGCTTCTATGGTGTAGGGCCGTGGTGTAATGACATCGTTAAAAACTGTTAGCTCGTCTCGTATGGCATCTAGGCGTGGGGTGGTAGCTCTGGGATAACCGTAAAGGCTCATGCGTTGTCGGTTAGTTGACTCTCCTATCACCAGAACTAGGGTATCCGGCGTAGCCTCGGTATCGAGTTCAAAATTTTCTAGGGGGGCTAAATGATGGTTGTCAGCAAGCAATTCCTCCATGTTGTTGAGTTGAGTCCGGTATCTCTTGTATCCAACGATAAGGTTCCATGGGGCTGCTGGTTCTAACCTGGACATTAAATGGTATTGGGCACTGGTGGCGTTACCTTGCTGAACAATTGTGCTTAAAAAAGGCCAAGCTACTATGAGGGTAAACAAACCGGCATAGATATGACGTACCGTTGGACTCAATGATAGGGGTGGCAACAGGCGCCAAAGTATTATTGGGAAAATGCTGTAGATGGCAAAAACCAGTATGTGCCAATATTGCAGGTAGGATTGAATAAATTCACTACCTTCTGCCGGGTTTGATTCAAAAATAATAAAAATTGCACTTTGGGAAAATTCCTGTCCATAGATCAACCAGTAGCCAATGCTAGCAAGGGATGTCAGCCATAACGCCAACCCAATGATTGCAGCAATGAGCTTGCTATATCTTGGCCAAAGTAATACAGGAATTAACCATAGGGTGCTCATCAATAGAGCGTCACGTACACCGTTTGATCCTGACATCCCGGCGGAATATACCAGTATCTGAATAGTCGCAGAGAAATAACAAAAGTAAAAATAGAACCAAAAAATAGGGTGTCGTTGGACAAATGCGCGCATAGAAATTCAGCCGTGAGTTAATGAAAACTACAGCTAATGAGAGTAACGAGTGTTTATTAAGGGATACTTAACCCTTTTTTAAGGTGAGTTCTGCATTCAGCATCTGCAGTAGATGCTGAATGCTGGGCCTCAATTGAAATGGTGTTATTTTAACAGTGCGTGACCTTCCGGTAGTTGCTTAGAAATCCACATAGCAAGTTTGTGTTTCATGTGGGGTACATCCAGTTGGGCTTTTGCTAATGGTTGAATCAGCTTGTCGTGGGCCAGGAGACGATAGACATATTCAATTTTATCTTTTGCTGAATCATTTTTATCGAACTTGGCGACACCTCGTTTTTCCGCATAAATCATGCCTACCCTTAGGGCTTCTTTTAATAGTTCAGCTTCATTTTTTAGTTTAGACATTGATCTTTTTCCTTAAAACTTAAAGGGATTTTCAGGCACAGGTTCTACCAAAAAAGGCTCTACCAAGAGAAATTCTACAAAGAAAGACTCTAACTACCACAGCCACTTAATCCTTGATCCATTTGTTCTGCAGGGGATTCTACGACAAGAGTGCCAACCACTTCTGCTGGAACACCAGCCACTAAAGAGTGGGGTGGAATATCTTTTAAAACGACACTGGAGGCAGTGATTTTAGAGCCTTCACCAATTTCAATATTGCCCAGTATTTTTGCACCTGGACCTATTAAAACGCCACGACGAACTTTGGGGTGTCTGTCGCCAGATTCTTTCCCGGTGCCGCCTAGAGTTACAGACTGCAAAATAGATACGCAGTCATCCACCACTGCAGTTTCACCAATAACGATGCCTGTAGCGTGATCAAACATAATGCCCTTGCCAATTTTGGCGGCAGGGTGAATGTCGACGCCAAAGGTGACAGAGATGCGGTTCTGCAAAACCAAGGCTAATGATTTTCGGTTGTTTTCCCACAGCCAATGAGCTGCGCGCCATGCCTGTAGGGCGTGGAACCCTTTGTAGTATAGAAATGCTGATGAAGGTCCCTGACAAGCAGAGTCTCTTTGGTTCAGGGCGCAAAGATCTTCATTAACCTGTACCTCGATGCATGGATCTGAATTGAAGGCTTCATTAAATACTTCCTGCAAGGTGAGGGCTGGCGTTGTTTCGCAGGTCAGTTTTTCTGCCAGTAAAAAGCTTAGGGCAGACAATAGAGAGTCGTGTTTAAGTATGGTGACTTGCAAAAAGCTGGCAAGCACTGGTTCCGCTTCTGCAATGGCAGCTGTTTCCTGCTGAATTTGGTCCCACAGCTGTTGTGTTAAACCAGAGGGCTGTGTTAAACGAGCAGGTGACTGTTTCAAGCTATCGGGTGATTTTGTCGAAGATGATGAGCTCATGGGCGGATTCATGGGAGAAGTCATGGAAATAGTGTCGTGGTCCATAGGTTTTTTAACATTATCGTGGCGGGGCCATTATTTTTCCAGTGGCGTTCGAGCTAAACACCATATATCTACACGTGATGCACCCGCTTTTTTAAGCAATCGGGATAATTCAGAGGCAGTACTGCCCGTTGTGACGACATCATCAATAAGGGTGATATGTTGTCCTTTCAGAATGTGGTTTACCTGAAAGGCTCCCTTGAGGTTTTTTTGCCTTTGTTTGCGCCGCAACTGTTGTTGGGGTGGCGTATTCCTAGTTCGTGAGAGCAGTTTATTGTCGACGCTAATATTTAATTGTCGGCCCAAATAATTTGCTAACCATTGAGATTGGTTAAAACCGCGGATAAATCGTCTTCGCCAATGCAGGGGAACCGGCACGATTAAATCGGGGGGCTTATTTTTATTAAGGAGGTTTAGCCCAGACAAGTTTTCCTCAGGCAGATTTTGTTTCTCCAAATCCAGTCCAATTGTCTTTGATTGGGTGGAGTCACTGTTTGAAAGACGGTCCAGTAGTAGATCAGCTAATACCCTGCTGTTACAGAAATGCCCCTGATGTTTAAAGCGGTTGATTAGCGTGCTGATGGGGAATTCGTAACGTAATGGGGCTATACATTGGTCAAAAGCCGGGGGATGGGCAATACATTCACCGCATAATGTATTTCCTTGATGGCTATTAATAAAAGGAATAGAGCAGCTGATACAGTAGTGAGTGTTGTGAGGAAGGCCGTCCTCACAGTGCTGGCAAAGGTCTATTGGGCGATCTGATTCAGTCCCGCAGAGTACGCAGCAGCTGGGAAATAAAGAAAAACTGATGGTTTTTAGTAGCTTATAAATTGAAAGCCACTGTGTAGGGATTCTTTTAGACTTTAGCATAGAGTTGTTAACCAAAAATCCTTTTTAGGTTGACAGAGGGTGTGCCTCACTTATCATAGCAGGTTAAATTAAGCCCAAGTTAGGAACAACACGAGAGATTTGCTATGTCAGCCAGCCAAACAACTGCTATTCGACATGATTGGAGCAGGGAAGAGGTATTAGCCCTATTTAATCAGCCGTTTAATGACCTATTGTTTCAGGCTCAGGTGACCCACCGCCAGCACTTTAACCCCAATGAAGTGCAGTTAAGTACGTTGTTGTCCATTAAAACCGGTGCATGCCCTGAGGACTGCAAATATTGCCCCCAGAGTGCTCGTTATGACACTGGGCTGGAAAAGGAAAAACTGATGGCCGTTGAGCAGGTCATTGAAGAGGCAAAAGCAGCCAAAGAAACTGGCGCGACACGTTTTTGCATGGGTGCTGCCTGGCGTTCACCTAAGGATAAGGATTTACCCTATGTGGCCGAAATGGTCCGGGAAGTGAAAGCACTGGGTATGGAAACCTGTATGACCTTGGGCATGCTGAAAGAAGAGCAAGCGCAAATGCTGGCTGATGCAGGTCTGGATTATTACAACCACAACCTGGATACCTCACCGGAATACTACGGTGAAATTATTACTACCCGCACCTATGAAGATCGCTTGAATACATTGGGTAATGTCCGCAAGGCTGGAATGAAAGTCTGTGCTGGTGGCATTGTCGGTATGGGCGAGGGTGAGAAAGACCGTGCCGGGTTGTTAATGCAGTTGGCAAACCTTCCGCAGCATCCTGAATCTGTGCCCATTAACATGCTGGTGAAAGTGGCGGGGACGCCTTTGGATCAAGAGCAAGATTTAGACACGTTTGAATTTATCCGCACCATTGCTGTGGCGAGAATCATGATGCCGGAATCCCATGTGCGGTTATCTGCCGGTCGTGAAGAAATGAACGATGAAATGCAGGCAATGGCTTTTATGGCGGGTGCCAATTCAATTTTCTATTGTGAAAAACTACTTACTACACCGAACCCTAAAGCCAACAGTGATATGCAGTTACTTGATCGTTTGGGTATTACTCCAGAAAAAAGACACGTAGAACAGGATTCCCAAGAACAGGAACAGGCACTGAGAAAAACGTTGGCAGAAGCGGAAACGGATCATTTGTTCTACAACGCAGCCAATTAAGGCGGGCACTCCTAAAAATGCACTTTTTCCGCGATTGTGTCGTCAGCTCCGTGCTCGAAGCCTCATGTACTCCGTGTACACTCCGGTTCTCCGCGCGGTGCTTCCTCGCACTCACGAAAAAATCACTATTTTTAAAAACACCCTATAGTGCAGAAGGGTAATATTATGCCGTCTACAATGGATCAGGCGCTTCAGGTCAAATTAGCTCAAAGAAAAGAAGAAAACCTTTATCGCCAGCGTCATTTGCTGGAATCTGCACAGGGTGCCCAAGTACAAGTCAATGGAAAAACCTGCTTGGCATTTTGTAGTAATGATTATCTTAGCCTTGCCAGCCATCCGGCGGTTATTGATAGCTTACGCCGTGGTGCAGAAACCTATGGTGTAGGCAGTGGTGCATCTCATTTAATTTATGGTCATTCCCATGAACACCATGCTTTGGAAGAAGAGCTAGCTACATTTACTGGTCGTCCTCGCACTTTGTTATTTTCAACGGGCTATATGGCCAACCTGGGGACTATTCTTGCGTTAACAGACAAGGGCGATCATATCTTTGAAGATAGGCTGAACCATGCATCGTTATTGGATGGTGGTCTTGCTAGTCGAGCGCGTTGTTCACGCTACAAACATGCCGACTGCACTGATTTAGCTCAGCGCATGAAAAAGGTCGGCGATAGTGAAAAGTCGTCTAATGCCAGAAAATTGGTGGTGACCGATGGTGTTTTTAGTATGGATGGCGACTTAGCGCCGCTACCTGAATTATCGAAAACCTGTCAGCAACAACAAGGTTGGTTAATGGTCGATGATGCCCACGGATTTGGTGTGTTGGGTGAAAAGGGCGGTGGTATTGCTGAGCACTACGGCCTGGGTGTGGATGAACTACCTATTTTGATGGGAACCCTAGGTAAAGGATTTGGCACCTTTGGTGCTTTTGTCGCTGGTTCTGAAGCGTTAATTGAAACGCTGGTTCAGTATGCCCGTACTTATATCTATACCACTGCATTACCTCCCGCAGTGGCATCTGCCACACGTATCAGCCTTAAAATTTTGCAGCGAGAAACTTGGCGACGGGAAAAGCTGAATCTACTGATTCAGCGCTTTAGGTCAGGGGCAAAGCAGTTGGGCCTTCAGTTAGGTACAGAATTGATGGATTCCATAACCCCCATTCAGCCCATTATTTTGGGCGATGATGCGTTAACGTTAAAAGTGGGCGAACAATTGAGGGCCAAGGGTTTTTTGGTTGGTGCTATTAGGCCGCCGACAGTACCCGTTGGCAGTTCACGTTTGCGTATTACCCTGTGTGCTGAACACAGTGAGCAGGAAGTTGATCAGTTGTTAGATGCCATCGATACGACAGTATCTGAGTTGAAGGGCGTGGATCTGAAAAATGCGAAGCTTGAAGGTGTCGATAAGTGACTACTTCTTTAGCCCAGGCTGCATTAACTATTAATAGATCGGTCCAAGGGCATCTTTCCTTAGCTACTCGTGAATACTCCTGTCAGGGGGACTCTATTCAGCCTGAACCATTAGTACTCATTCATGGTTGGGGGTGTGATAGCAAAATATGGCAAGGGGTCTTACCTGAACTGACTCAGTACTTGAATGTAATCACGATAGATTTACCCGGATTTGGGGAAAGTGATTTTTTTCAAGCTACGCCAAATCAGATTGTTTCTAGTGAGCAGCAGACTAGCTTAGCTAGTTACCTCGATAGTATTTTAGCCGTGCTTCCTGAACGTTGTAGCCTTATGGGTTGGTCGTTGGGTGGAATGTTAGCGACGGTATTAGTCAGCCGCTATCCCAGCCGTTTTACGAACTTTATTACTCTGGCAAGTAACCCGACCTTTGTGCAGAAAAAAGGCTGGCTGTCGGCCATGCCGAAAAAAACATTTGCAGCTTTTTTTGACATGTTTCAGCAGCAACCTGACCTTTGTTTAAAACGTTTTCACGGTCTGCAATGCCAGGGTGATCAGCATGAACGAAATGTTCTAAAAGCGCTTAAAGCTCTTGTTGGGCTTAAGGCTATTGTGAATCAAGGTGCTAGCCCGGAAGTCAACGATGACACTAGCCAGGCAGCTTGGTTGCGTGGTTTAGAGTTACTGACGGAGATAGATAACCGGGATGTAATTGCCTCCCTTGAGGTTCGTGGGCTACATATCTTTGGTGAGGCTGATCAATTAGTACCGGTATCTGTTGCAGGTATTTTGAGTGGCCTGAACACACATCAACAAGTCGATGTACTTGAATCTACGAGCCATATTCCGCAGCTGAGTTGTCCAGATGTATTAACGTCAAGAGTAATAGAATTTCTTAAGCTTGAGCGCTATCACCTGGATAAGAAAAGGGTAGCGAAATCCTTTAGCCGGGCAGCTGAGAGCTATGATTCAGTGGCTAGATTGCAGCGCACGGCAGGGCAACATTTATTGGGCTTTTTACCCGACAAAATTTTACCAGACAAGCTTTTACCTGATCAGCTTTTAGCGAGGCAGGTAGTAGATTTGGGTTGTGGCACAGGTTACTTTGCTGAGCTGTTAGCGGATAAATATAAGGGCTCTGAGTTGACCGGAGTTGATCTTGCTCAGGGCATGCTGGCTTTTGCTCGAGGCAAGTGTGATGCCCCTGTTACCTGGTTATGTGGTGACGCTGAATGTTTACCGTTAGCGGATAATTCGGTAGATCTGATTTTTTCTAATTTAGCATTTCAATGGTGTGAACAATTACCAAAGTTAGCTGCTGAGATAGCCCGAGTATTAAAGCCCGGAGGAACGTTGGCATTTACCTCCTTGGGCAGTAAAACCTTGGATGAATTGAAACAATCCTGGGCGGAGGTAGACGACTACGTTCATGTAAATCATTTTATGGATGCTCAGAATTGGCATCAGGCTTTTTCCCAGGCGGGCCTTTGTTTTAATCATTTTGAAGTAGATGATCCTCAGCTCGAATATCGCGATTTAAGGCATTTAACCGACGAATTAAAGGGGATAGGCGCCCATAACCTGAATTCTGGCCAAAACCGGGGTTTAACGAGCCCAGAACAGGTCCGAGCCCTGATGCAAGCCTATGAAAAATACCGCAACGGAAACGGACAGCTGCCAGCTACCTGGGAAGTTATTTATGGAGTAGCAACACTCAATGCCTAACGCTTATTTTATTACTGGCACAGGAACCGATGTGGGGAAAACATTGGTAGCCTCTGGATTGCTGGCTGCCGCAAAAAAACAGGGATTGAGCACCGTTGGTATGAAGCCTGTAGCTGCAGGATGTGAAGATACCAGTGATGGCCTGCGAAATGATGATGCATTGCAATTATTGGCTCAGAGCAGTTTAGGTGTCAGCTATGAGCAAGTTAACCCCGTGGCTTTGGAACCGGGTATTGCCCCCCATATTGCTGCACAGGAAGCGGGTCGTCGGTTAAGTGCAGATCGATTAGCCGGTTTTTATCGGGGGCTAATGATGCAGCGTCCGGATTTTGCGGTTATTGAGGGTGCTGGCGGATGGCGTGTTCCACTCAATGAGAGGGAAACCTTTGCAGATTTAGCAAAATGCCTTCAATTGCCAGTAGTCTTGGTGGTGGGTATGGAGCTTGGTTGTATCAATCATGCACTGTTAACCGCTGAGGCTATTCAGCGTGATGGCCTTAAGTTGGCAGGTTGGGTCGCTAATCAGATATCTGCTGATATAGATCGCTATCAGGCAAACCTGGAAACCTTGCAACGCTGGATTCCCTGCCCCATGATTGCAGAAATACCTTTTTTGTCTAAGGCAAAAGCCGAAGAAGTGGTAGAATTCATCAAGTTGGATAGCTTGTTAGGCTGAGTTGCTCAGAGTAAAAGCTGTATAGATTCCAGCGGAATCATTGTTATTAAAGAGTAAATATTATGGGTATGCGAAGCAAAGAAGAATACAGTGAAGAAGATTTGGCCAGAATTAATGAGGTAATTAACTCTGGTATTCATTCTGTAGAGCGCAAACCGTTTCGTTTTCGTTTGTTATTTTTGTGGTGGATTGTGGTTGCCGGATTAGGTGCTGCCAGTTGGTTTGCAGCTAAATTGGCGGGTGTGGTTTAGCTGTGTCAGTAGTTGTATGAATAGTGATACTTAGTTCGTTGTAAAAGTCTTGATATAAAAAGACCTGATATAAAAAGGCCCACTTAAAAAGTGGGCCTAGTCGATTCAATAACAAGGGCAATTAAACATCTTTAACCCGAACCATTAATTTCCCTGTATTTTCACCGGTGTACAGTTTCTTAACTGTTTGTAATGCTGTTTCTAAACCATCGGATACGTCTAAACGCGCTTTCAATTTGCCTTCATCCATCCATTTCACCAGTTCTGTAGTTGCTTCTGGATAACGGTCCATGTAATCCAAGATGATAAAGCCCTGGATTTTCAGACGGTGCATGAGTATCAGATCATAGTTGTAGGGGCCCGGGACGGGTTCAGTCGAATTATATTGAGAAATAAGACCACAGGTAGGAATTCTGCCATGAAGGTTCATGAGTTTTATACATTCATCCAGAATTTTGCCACCGACATTATCAAAGTACACATCAATACCGTTGGGGCACGCTTTGGCAAGGGCTTCGGCAACATTTTCAGTTTTATAGTTAATGGCTTCATCAAAACCAAGGTCATCTTTAATCCATTGGCATTTTTCATCACTGCCAGTTAAACCAACCACGTGGCAGCCTTTAATTTTGGCAATTTGACCTGCGATAGAACCAACGGCGCCAGCTGCGGTAGAAATAACAACAGTCTCGCCTGCTTTCGGCTCCCCAATATCCAAGAGGCAAAAATAAGCAGAAGGTCCGACCAGTGCCATTGTGCCGAAAGCATCGATAACAGGGACATCACCAGTATCACCTAATAAGCCAACAGTTTCGGGCGTGCCGATTTGGTAGTCGGCCCAGGTGCCGATTCCACTGACAATATCGCCTTCTTTAAAGGCGGGGGTATTACTTTTAATGACCGTACCGCAAACAATACCTCTCATGGGGGCGCCTAGCTCAACGGGAGGCATATATTGTTCAATATCACTCATCCAAATCCGATTAGTGGGGTCTAGAGATAGATAATTTAGCTGAAATACACATTCCCCTTCACCAGGTTCTGGAATAGCTTCGTTTTCAAGGCTGAGGACATCATCGGTTATATCACCTACAGGACGTTTACGTAGGCGCCATACGCGGTTACTCTCGGACATGTATTTCTCCTCATTTAGATAGTTAAGAACATTGTGTTAAATAACAATGAACATTAATAGACAAATAACAAACAATAGTAGGCCAATATAACGAGACCAGCCATAAATCTATCTGATAATAAATAGGTCGTATTTTACGTAGCCTTCTTCACCAAATTGAATTTCAACCATTTTGTTAATAGTTTGAATGTCATTGAGCCATGCATATTTTTCAGATGATGTTTGAAAAGTTGGCGCAGCGATGAAGTAGGGAATATCTTTATCGGTAAGCAGTTCACCATTATTCAGACGCTCGATACTTTCTTCAGAGTTTTTAATGATACCGTTGTAGGAAATATAAATATGGGCGCCATCATATGTTTGAATTAACCCGCGAACATCGAGACGAAATGCGCCTGAAGGCATAATTCGTAGCCAGTCGGCACCGGGAGAAATAAATTTCCCATTAATATCTTTACCTTTTACCCATCCACCTGGGCGGACATTAACGATCATCATTCCCTCATCAATGACAAGGGGTGGATCTAATGGTGCCAGATAACTAAATAAATATTCCGTTGTTAATTCTGTGGTTGGTCCAGACGAATTATTAGGTTCCATGGTTTATTCCCGGATAATGTTTAAACGTCTGTCCTTAGATATGATCGTCCGTAAGTTTTTTTAAATAACTTTTAAGCAGCGATAGCCAGGCAACGATAGTAGTCATGTCACAGGGGTTACAGCAAAAGACTTTTGTGACTGATCAGTTCTGGCTTAGAACCTGTTGGTTGCTAATGACAGTAGCCCTAAATAGTGCCCCTGAAATATTAGCGAATGAGTTTAATCCACTCCCCAGGTTTTGGTTCACCTACAGGATAGTAACCATTGATAATGCGCAATTCATCTTCACCATATTTCCCTATTTTGAGGTGCTTGGCTAACCTGGCAAAGCTAGTGTTTTTAGTCGCTTTAACGTAGTGAATAGTTTTGGGTTTTTGAGTCGCTAGACTACGCCTTGATATGGGTCGAAAACTTCTGATGATATTAAGGAGGTCTTTGTTTGCTTGTTTTTCATCTACACCTGAATCAATTTCACCTCTAAAGATATAGGCGCGACGTCCATAATAAATGACAGCTATACGTTGATCTGCGCCATTTTTTTCTGGCACAAAACCGGTATGCCCACTAAGCCTTGATTGAATAAAAGATTCTGCTTTTTTTATCAGAGGTATATTCAATTGTTTTTTAATAAATTGGTCTGGAGTATCCAGTGTTCTGGCCATAACAGTGACTTTTATTCGGATATTGTTATCAGCATTTTTCGCCACAACTAATGGGTTACTGTTGGTGTTACTCGTGTGTGACCACTCTTTTGGAAAATAGATCTGAAACGCCAAATTGTCATTTTGATAGGCATTTTCCGGTGTTTTATTGGGCTTGTAGCTTTTACCCCAAATCATGCCTTCGGTGGCTACTCGAAAGGGGGTAATATTTTTTTCTGCATCAAGCTTTTTAGGCAGTTTCCCTGATTTACTGACAACTTCCCTCAACCGTTTGTCATTGCGTGGGTGAGTAGAAAAAAGTCCATGATAAGTTTGTGCTTTTTTACCTGATTCCTGGGCACGCTTTTTTTCTAAACGTTCGTGATCTTTAAGTACAGAAATCACTTCAATCATCGCTTGAGGGTCATAGCCAGATTGGAATAGATAGCGGCCACCGAGCTCATCGGCTTCTAGCTCCATCTCTCTGCCATAGCCACTGACAAAAGATGCCCCCCAGAGGGCGCTGGCTTCTCCTACATCTCTGCTGCGGGTCAAAACTGCCAGTATGCTTGATACGACAGTCGAGCCGATCTGGGCGCGCTTACCGCGGCCGTGGTGGTTGGCAGTAACATGACCAACTTCATGGGCAAGAACAGCTGCTAATTGTGCTTCTGACTTTAGGTAGGTAATCAGCCCTCGGTTGATGTAGACATAGCCATCTTCTATGGCAAATGCGTTGATATCTGGACTATCGATGACGGTAAAGGTAAATGTTTCTTTGCTGTCGGTGAGGTTGCTGGTAATACGTTGCCCAACGCTCTTGACATAATCTGCCAGCTTTCCTTCAACTATTGGCATACTGGCAATGAGCTCTTCGTGCATTTCATGGCCATTAGAAGGCTCTTTTTTTTCTGCAAAAGCGGGTGGATATACCAAAGAGAACGAAAGACCGAGAGTTAAGAGCAATAGGGTAGAAGGTAGCGAGCGATAGCTCACTGTGCTGATAAGGTGTTTTATCGCTGAATTGATAAAGGTTTTCATAGCTAGGATTTGATCATTCCACGATGATCTAACATTCGTTCTGAATTACGTTTTGGTGCTGATGCAGGTGTTGTTGATTCTGCCGGAGCTCCTTCCAGGAAAAACCCTTTAAGACGATTGCCAATACCTTCGCAAGCATCGCTTTGGACTTGGGCAATAAATGGAATAGGTGCACCTACTGCAAGCATATAAGATGAGCCTTTTGTTTCTACTTTGACCCGACCTTTTTCATCTAGTTGTTTTAAGTCCCATACAATGGCTTCGTAGATAGATGCTTTATCCCAGCTTGCAAAGCCAAAACAACCACCACCGCCGGGGCTAACTGCACAACTAAACGTACCGCTTTTATCCGTGGTTTCAGTATTACCATCAACCCAGACCATGTAGCGAATACCTAAAGATTTGATGCGTTCAGCAATCATCGGGTCTTCAAGTATACGACTCATACGCTTTAATTTGAGGGGTGCTATCCGTGGCTCGAACCAGGGATAAAAGCTGTCGAGAAATTCCTGTTCTGGCATGACTTTTAATTGTCCACCATTGGCCAGTCGGCCACCGATACAGTTGATGAAATCGGGCTCTGTTTCGTATTCCCCTGCGTGCCGTCTCCCCATAATTACCACTTGTTCTCCCTGATTGAGGTCCAGGTGGGTATCGGTGACTTTGTATTCATCAATAACGGTAGAGGTTGAACAGCCAGTTAGAAAAACAACTGCTAAGCAGGTTATTGGGAAGAGTCCTGGGAAGAATATTCGAGTAAATAACTGAGAGCAGCAGAAACCTTTCATGACAGGTCACCACTTTTTGCCAATGATTTATTTTTTTCTGGTTGTTCTTTTTGTTTCTGTTCTATCCAATCACGAATTTCAGGTATACGTTCAAATCCAATAATTAGTCTTACACCCGCGTCCCGTAAGGCTGAAGTTGTAGCTTGGTCCAGAGCTGCTTCTTCTGACTTTAAAAAGCGAGTTTGTGTTTTGCCATAGGCACTCATCAGCCAATCAGCAATAGGCTCTCCATTGCTGTTAAAAACTTGTACGTTATATTTTATCCAGACTTCAAAGACATTGAGCCGAGTTTCAAAGGGCATTGCGAGCTGCACTTCTTCCACACTGGGAACAATCATTAAGTCTATAGTGTTAGGAGTAGTTGCAGTTTGTTTTTTCACTGTCTGTAATCGGGATTTATTGGCAAAAATATCGGTAAATACGCGATCAAAAAGCTTAGATTGGGATTGCCCTAATGCCATGGTGACATTTTGTTCTTCTTCACTTTTAAAGGTGTATTGAGTGAATGAATTATTCAGAACTAAACCCACGTGATAGGGCAGTGGTTTGGTGAGAGCTGATGGATAGTCACCTGAAACGACAACATTAGTAGAACAGGCCGCAAGCAATAAGGGCACTAGTGCCATGATTATTCGGACTGTGATAAAACAAGTTTTCTTCATTTGTATTATGTACTTGTCAGTTGTGTAAATGGTTTCACTCAAACCTTCTTATTTGAGCCTAGGCTCTCTTATTTAAGTCTAGAGAGTCCAACAAAGGTTCCATTATTTCGGTAGCTTAATTCACGCATTAACGCGGCAAATCGTGTTGCCGTTTGAAGGTTGCCACCTTGAACCTGAAAATGCACGGGGAAACCAATGGTGTGAATGCGAACCAAACGGTTTCCTCCACGTTTACGGTTGATCTTATCTACAGTGCTTAATACCTGGCTAATAGAATTTCCAGTGAAATCATCACCGAATACGTACAGGCTAATTTTTTTGTCTGATGCATAAAAGCGTCGAATTGCCCGTTCCACACCTTCTACCGGGCTGGAATTACTAAATGGCGTCCAGTTCGCTAAACGATTTAAAATAGCCCGACGGCGGGCAGGGGTGTCTGGAATCCATTTTCCTCGGTAACTGGAGAACATGTAATCCCCCATATCATTCATTACTTGAATCCCTTTTACCTTAGGGTAAATGTTCAAAATATTGATCATTTCCTGCTGCACCCGGGACCAGGCAAAATTGTACATACTGCCTGAGGTATCAATGATAAAGACAATGTATTCACTATCGACAGGGATACCGCCAACCAGTTGGTTATCTTCTCTGTTTTGGCTGGCTAAAAGGCGTTGCATTTCTTCGGTGAGAATCTGTAATGCCAGTGTCAGCTTATCTTTTTCAGTGGTATCCACTTGAGCTACGGCGTCTCTCTGGCGTTTCACACTTGCCAGTTCTTCCTGAAGTTTTGCAACTCGTAGACGAATATCAGAGAGTTGCTCCTCCCGTGATTTGAGATTGCGGTTGAGAATCGTTGTTTCGCCACGTATCTGAAATAGCTGTTGTTGTAACCTGGCAACACTGCCTTCAAGGGGTTGCTCGACCTTTTCAAAGGCGGTGGATTCAACGGTTTTTGCTATAAGGAGTAACAACACAATGGCGCCAAAGCCACAGCTGATGACATCAAGAAACGAAATGCTAATTTCTGCTGTATAGCGGCGCTCTCTGCGCTTTTTTTGATTCATATGCTTTGAGTCATGGCCAATCTTTCGATGGGCTCATAAACGATCCATTGGTTGATAGCGCAAGTTGCCAAAAGCTGGATGCTGCAACGGGGTCGCCTTCCATGGGAAATAATAAAATATTGACCGGAATTCGGCGTGGCAATAATGTGACTACTGCGTCTTGGTAGTGTTGGACGCGTTCACGACTGGAGACGGTACCGCCACTGGGTGATTTTCGTCCTTGTGTCGGTAACCCATCTGTAATCAGGAACAAATTATCCGGTGCACTATCAAATTTTTTCAAAGCATCAAATGCATTAATCAGACTGGTACCATTTTGCGGTACGGTACGGCCAAGGGCGGTGATGGCATCGTCCAGACCGGCACCATTTGATGTATTACGCCAGGTTCCATTGTCACCTGTCACCGCTTTGGCTGAGGTATTGAAGGTGTAAATCTGGTACTGGCTGTCCCGAGGTAATTGAGCAACTAACCATTCGGTGGTACGTACAGCTCGTTGCCATTTTTTTGATTTACGTTTTACGGAATCACTCATATTGCGACGTCGAATAACGTTAACAATAGAGTCAGACAACATACTGGCTGATGCATCGACTAAGATTAAAATTCGACGGCCACCGAGCTTAAGCCCCGTCAGATAGTGCCGTTCTCCTTCGCCGACAAATTGTCTTACATCGTCATCGTTTCCCTGTTCTTCAAGTTTTGCTGTTTCCTCTTCCAGCTCTTCAACTTGCTTGCGAAGTAATTCAACTTCTTGTTCAGGATCGGGTTGTGCACTGAGCTCCCTGCGCACTTCTTCCGTTTGGGCTAATACACGTTTCGAGAGTCCTTGTGCTTCGACATAGGAATCTTCAAGGTTTTTTAAACTGTTTTTCAGTTTGACCAGTTCTTCTTCACCTAGAAGGATTTCTTCTTGTAGCAAATTTGTTTCTGCAACAAGTAGTGGGTCTGCTGATTCTACCGCCGTGGCATCGTGTTTTAGGATCAAAAATAGCAGGGTAACAGCACCAAAACCACAGGCCATAATGTCGAGAAACGACAGGCTGAAGGTGGTAATTTTCCGCTTATAACGGGGCAATTCAAATTACCTTAATCAAAGAAAGCTTAATCACAGAAAATTTAACCACGAGTTACCTCAATCAACTGCAATGAATGAGCTCCAATGGTTATGGTCTCCCCAACCTGTAGAGGGGTTGAGGAATGCTCTATAGCTGGGTCAGAAGATAGATCAGTTTGTTCGGATTGAAAGTAGGTTTGGCCGTTTTCCACAAAGAATTTGGTATCACTAGGTTGCTGTTGGGAAAAGCTCAGGCCTTGTTCCCCTTGGTGGATGTATAAAGTATTTCCAATGGCTTGGGCTCGATGTTGATACAGCACATGGGTTGGGTTACTTTCAGGCTTTTTATTAATACCCGCTGAGGGCTCTTTATTACTACCCGTTGAAGACTCTTTATTAGTACTCGTTGAAAACTCTTTATTACTACCTGCTAAAGGCTCTTGATTAATATTAGCGGAAGGCTCTTTAATATTGTCAGATATTTCTTTATCTGGATTCTGAGAAATCAGAAGTTTTGTCACAAAGTGAATGTCTCCACTTTTGTTGACAATACTTTCTATATTTTCCAGACAACCCATCATAGCTGCGTTTGCTGGCAGGGTTTGATCCATGCCCAGTTGCATTGTAAGGCCAGGCAATAACGTTGCCCTGTGGCTTGCAATCAATGAGTCGTTTTCACCGACGAAGCTGTTCAGTTTTTGCTGTAGTTGTTCCACTTTAGGCTGGCTGCTGGCCAACAAATCGTTACGGTTAAGGTTGAGTTTGTAGGTACCTTGAGGGCTATCAAGTGAGACGGCAATTTCCTGGTCACCATTTACTTTTTCTAACCATATGGGTAATGAATCATAGAGCTGTTGTTCACCTTCAGCCGTATGTAACGGGTCGTAACGATATTGCTGAATAAATTGATTGGCGATATAGCGAGCCCAAGTGTCGTAAAAGGTTTTTAGACCTGTGCCAGTAATAATTTCTACTGCAGCACGCTCTATGAAAGGATTGCTTACTGAGAGCCGCGTCAGAACCAGTTGATGAAGCTGTATATCCAAATGGAGGAAATGGTTGGGTGAAGTGTTTTTAGATAAAGATAGGTCGGCTTGATTTACTGCCGCAACTGCGGAATCTACCAGTCCAATCGTTTTAAAGGGTGCGGCATTGGCTAGCCCTAAAAGAACAGATAGCTGGTCACGATCAAAGCTACCGGGTGTAGCAAAAACAATCTGCTCTGGGCTGCCACTTTCTTTATGTAACTGTAGTAGCTGGGCATAGGCTAAGTCAGCGTTATGTCTGGCCTGTGAGGTAGGTGAGGGCAGTGGAGATAAATTGAGCTGGCGCCAATATTGATTAAAACTTTGTTGAGGTTGTAAGTAGGCTTTTTCCAGAGCAGCATTGCCAGTGGTAATTCCGTGTTCTGTTAGTAATGCATAGCCTGGGCTAACAAACATTTGCCCTTGTTTATCACCGTGAAAAAGGCCGCAGCAAAGGCCGCAGTCGTTAATTTCTATAATGGCTAGGCTCATGGAAACGGCAATTCCTCTTTTTTCTTGTTTGGGTTACATATAAGTTTTACTGGAAGTAGCTATTGTTAATCGCTTTTTAAATGGCGCAGTAAATTGTCGTCACAATAACTGTGTGTATCGAGCACCAAGCGCTCTTGCATTAACTGAAGTTGATGCATTAAAAACATCACAACAATGCTGATGACCAGAGCGATAAAGGTTGAGTTAAACGCCACACCCAGGCTGGCAGTAACACCTGCAATATCACCTTGAACAGCTTTGTGGGCCTGACTTAGTGCTTCCCCAATTCCTCTAACCGTACCGATAAATCCTATGGAAGGAATAGCCCAGGCGATATAGCGGACCATAGACAGCTCTGAATCCAGACGATCTGATTCCGTATCCAGAACCTCGCTAACAGCACTGGAGACATGTTGAATATTCCGTGTCGATTCAAATCGGCGCAGGGCAGCAAGCAGTGATCGAGAAACCAGAAATTCCTTTTGAACCCCAGGTAATGCCTGAATGGGTCGAGACATCTGGCGTGCATCCTCGGGTAATACCCGAGTACCATCGGCCACAGACAATAAATTATGGGTAAGTAGTTTCTTTTCTTCCATGGCCGACCTGGCTTTGAATCCCATAATAGCCATGGCCCATAGCATCAAGACAAAACAGGCTTCCTGTTCATAATCTTTTACGACGATATAGAAAGAACGTTCTGCCACATAGGTTTCCCCAGCTGCTTCTCTGGCCAATTGCTGTTGGAGTATGGCATTGGCGTTGGGCCGGATTAATGTGACATAGAAGGTATGTATCAGAATGATAGCCAGGATTAGTGCGAAGACCTGATAAAGAAATTCTGAGGAGGCTTTTGTTTTCATACTTAACAGTATCCTTAAATATCCACGGGGAATGGGACTGACAGGTCTTCCGAAATTTCTTCAGAGGGATCAAATTCACGTTCTGAAGGGCGGCTTTTCGATTTGGTTTTTGGTGCTGTGTTTGATGTTGTTTTACTTTTGGGTGCTTCAGTTTGTGGAGATGATGTTTCTGGTTCTTCCACAGTATCTTCTGCCACTGCTGATAATGTCAGAGAGAGTGGTAGTGACAATGCTAAAAATGATAAGAAAACAAACCTAAATTTCATGGGCCTTTTAATATTGAGTCTCTAATTAACATACCGCGCTATCCTAAAGCCTACATCATCCCTAGGGTCATTGCCGTAATCCCTAAATGAAAGCCGAAGTTCCGTAATATTGCTGTGGCGCCAGCTGCCACCGCGAATGATATGAAACTCACCTTTTTCCGGGCCTGTGGGATCTTTATCGGCTTTCATGCCTAGGCTGAATTCGATGCCATAGTAGTCATTCACATATTCAGCAACGTTTCCTGATAAATCATATAGTCCTTTTTCATTCGGTGGGAAACTTCCCACAGGTGCAGAGACTATATGGCCATCGTTGTAGGAAACAATAACTCTCCCGATCAATTTAGCTGCGCTAACATCAGCAAAATTGCCACTTTTATTTCGAGGAGGGAAACCGTTACCCCAGCCATGTTTTTTCTCACCACTGTCTGTGGCACGAGCTGCCCATGCCCATTCCGCTTCCGTGGGCAACCGATAGCCATTGGCATTCATATCAGTGCCAGTCACTTTTCCCAGTTTTTCAGTATAGACCGGATTGAGGTTTTCCTTTTTGCTTAACCAATTGCAGTAAAGGGCTGCCTGGGTCCAACTGACATTAACGACTGGCTGAGTTGGGCGGTCCAAGGTGTTGCCATTAGCGTGGCGTGAGCTGTGTTGCCGCTGAAATTGCTTGAATTGGCTATTGGTCACTTCCTTCGTCGCCAGGTAGAAAGGGCGTGTAACTTGAACATCCCTGAGTACTTCATTGGCTCGCCGGCCTGATTCCCGACGAGAAGCGCCCATGGTGAATTTACGTTCTGGCTTAAACAATTTCAGGGTTTGATTGTCTGCCGTTGTGATTTTCTTGGGGGTGCTTGCCCACCGTGCTTCACGTTCAGTCAAAAGTTTGATTCGAACAATCTGATTTAAATTAGGTTGAGGTGTAACAATGCGGGTTTTATTAGCATAACCAGATTTTTTAACTTCAATGCGGTGTGGCCTGCTGGGGAGGCTAAAGGTTTTCCCTTTTGACTTATTCGAGCTACCCATAAGCCTTCCATCTATCCAAATGGCAGCATCAGCGGGAGAGGTGATAATACGAATATCACCCTTATTGGCAGTTAAAGAGATATCCAGTGTTTTGCTTTCTCCGGGTACTAAAGAGACCTTTTCTTTGCGGGTAATATGCCCGTTTAGAAACAGAGAAATATTATGTTGATCATGGGCGCTGACATCCAGAGTAATTGGCGTGGTGCCTTTGTATTCACCATCAATGGTGACCGTTGCCCCGGATGGTTTTGACGTCAGTTCTAACACTCCGTCGGCAGGCTCCAGGGTTATTTCTGGTATTACTATTGTTTCACCAGCGCTGACTGAGAGCTTTTTAATCCAGGGCTTGTACCCTGGCAATTTGATCGTTACCTCTTCGCCATCGGACAGAATTTCTGCGGTTATTGGTGTTTGCCCAACTAGTTTGTCTTTGATAAGAACACTTGCTCCAGCAGGAGAAGTACTGAATTGACCAAAGCCCCAGGCAGGTTTTAAATCCATATGAAGGCTTTGGGTTCGATCTAACCCTTCAATTTCGACCTTAGTAGTTTCACCAAAATACCGGGGTGCTTTAATTTCTAACTGATGTGTTCCCGGTGTTAAAGGCGATATTGTCATTGGGCTTGTCCCAACTACTTCACCAGCTACTACGATTTCTGCATTTTTTGGATTTGTTGTTACTTTCAGGTGACCGGGTTTTTTCTCCATTTCAAGTGCTAGCAACTGGTGTTCATCATCGGTAACGGTAAAAGGTTGTTCTAAGTCCAGATAACCTTCAGCTTGAGCCTCCAGTACATAGTCTCCGGGTCGAATTAAATAGTGATCCGCGAGTTCAAATGTAATGCCTCCGCTGATATTGACCTTGGAGTGGTTGGGCTCAACAGTGACCACAACAGACTTTGCCGAAAGCAAAAACCATAAAATAATTAAACTGATAAAAAGAGCGAAACCCACAATAATTTTTAGCGGATTAATCGAGAAACCTTTTTGCGCTGTTTCTTCTGTGATGGGTGTAAACGCAGCGGGGGTGATTTGTGCTTCTTGGTCTGACTTATTTTCCTTTATTCCTTTTGTCATTAAACGGGCTCCTTGCACACAACTACCACTGGCGAGGAAAGCCCTTGCTGTGTCACTTGAAATTCTACCCGGACATCCCTGTAACCATTGCGATTGCCCACCGCCACATAATTTCCTGGTTTTAGAGTGATTTGTTTTTGGTTGAAAGTACCTAATTCTCCCACTCTAAATAGGGTCACCAATGTGTTGTTATCAGACTGTAGTTCAATATTGACCGGTTTCATGGCAGCGGTTAAAACCTGCCTTAACTGGGTGACTTGTTGCTGATGTCGGGGGCCTGGAGATTGAATACCTTCAGCATCTTTCAAAACTTGCTGGCTGTGTTTGAACACATTAGGTGAGTTTAATCTCAAAGGGGATGCCAGAATTTTTTCTATGGCATCGCTAAGGCCTGCGCGGGTAGAACTGCGAATTTGACCCAGTTTAGCGGTAACGACAGAACTGTCTTTGGCCAAAATTTTGTTGTAAATATTTAGGGCCTCATGCCATTTTTCTTTCTTCTCAAAAGCCGTTGCCTGGTTTAATCGAGAACTCCTTGTGTACTGAGCTGATGAGTTATTAGCTTGCGATAGTCCGGTATTGGCTGCCTGATCCCCAGGCTTTAATTTTAAGGCTTCACGAAAAGCTTTGGCTGCATTGCTGAATTGATTGGCTTCCAGAGATTGATAGCCTCGACTCATTGCAGCATAAAAGTCACGGGACAAAATTAGATTAGATGCAGTTTCTTTTCCTTTAATGGCTTCAGGGTGAACAGGGTCAAGCTCCAAGGCTTTTTGGAAATAGCCTTGAGCATCTTTTAGTAAATTGCCTTTAGCATCTTCAAGGCGGTTGCTGGTTGTTTGTTCTAGAGAAGCATTACCTTGAGCAATAAGAGCTAATACTTGGTCGAGGGATGCTGTTCTTTCCAAACCAGTTTTTGCTTCAACACTGGAGGCATCAATGGCCAGTGCTAGCTCATAGAACTGTTTTGCCTGTTCAGGCTGGCCTTGGGCAAACGCATCATCCCCTTTTTTGAGGTTGCTTGATAATTCCTCAGGGATACGTTGCTCCAAAGCAGATAATTGGCTAAGCGCATTTTGGTAGGCTGTCTGAGCCTCTGGGAAATTCCGTTGACGGTACAGTAAGTCGCCCTCTGCAGCATGTTTCAGTGCTAATTCAAAAGTGCTTTTATCCCATAACTGCACATTTCTTTTTTCCAAAAAGCTTTGTTTTTCCAGTAGCTTACTAAGGCTGTCCTGTGATTCACGACGAGCTTTTGCGAGTTGTGCATCCCTAAACGGAGCTTCCTGAACAGCTTGGGTCGATATAGCTTCTGGGTTGATGACGACAGGTGTTGTTTCTGGTGGTTTAACCAGTGAAGGCAAGACAAAAACAACTATGAGTGCCAGCAGAATACTCACCGCAAGCGCAACATAGGTCGTTGGGCGTTGCTGCCAAGGAATCGTTTCCTCGGGTAGATTTCCCTCTTTTTTATCAGGTGCATTTGTCAGAGGGACATTTGTTGGGGTAATGGGTGCAGGAGAAATAGCTGCCGGCTGAATCGGATCGTTACCGTTAGAGTCATTTCCATTAGAGTCAGTGCTGGCCATGATGTTTAGATCTCGCCGCGCTCAGCCTGGTAAATTTCCCTAAGCAGTGCTTTCCATTGTGTATATTGAGCCTCTACATTACCGGTCAGGGTGATTGTACGATCTTCCAATTCAATCACACGAGGTTCAATTTCTGCTTCCAAAGATTGACTGAGCTCTGCCAATACATCTTCATGAATCTTGAGTTCAGCTTTTTTTGAGAACCCACTTTTTACCAGTAGGCCACCAGCGATAACGGTAACAGCACCTGCGTTACTGACTGAACCATTGTCACTGCCCGCAGCTGCAATACCAGCAATGATTGCTGCGATACCACCAATGGTACGGTTGCGTGATTGCCGTTTCAGTTCACGTACAGAGGCCAGCTCTTCATAGGTTGCCATACGCCAGGATTGATAAGGCTTTTCCATTCGTAGGGAGAAGGCATCATAGTGTTCTTGCATGGTATCGATAAATAAATAGTCCCGCTCACGAATACGTTCAATCCGTCGCAAAATAGGATCGTTTTCAGCGGGCAGTCTGATCACCTCAAGCTGTCCACCAGGTGTTTCGTTTATATGATTGCCAAATGCTTCAGGAGAAAAATCACGGGCAAATTTTAAACTAGAAATTGTCCTGAGCTTTTGTGCATCAGTAGCAGATAATTTTTGTCGATATTCCAGCAAATCATTGGCAATACGATTGTACAAACCCTGGAAAGGATCACGTTTAGATTGCTTTCCTTGGTCATAGGCATATTGACCAATGGTTTCAGTGTAGGATTTGGTGTACCAGTGACGGTTGCTGGTGTCAGAGACACTGATATCCAACGACAGTTTTTCTCCATCGGAATGGATAATTGTTCCTTCCACATAGACATCAACGACTGTTTCACGGCTTGGTACGGCTCTAACAGCACCCCAGGCTGAGGTTTGCTGAATAGTTGAAGCTAACTTGTTGGCCAAGTATTGGGACTCAGCATTGCGAACAGCAGGGGACAGGGAAAGATCATCTTTAGCCTCTTCATTATCGAGGCCTGGATCAAGGGGTAGAACAGCCAAATCCAGAAGTTGTGATTCGTCTACGGCAATACTTTGATGTTCCAACGGTGTGACAACAGTGCTAGTTACCTGTTGGCCACCACAGGCAACGAGTGCAAATGAGGTAAATAGTACCAACAGGGACTTCAGTGATAACAAGCTCTGTAGCTGTCTCATTCTATGTATTGTTTTGTATGTCATCTGTGTGTACATAAACCCTGTTTATTGGCCTTTTTTGTATTTTCTGTATTCGTCCCAGAGTTTTTCTCTTAAGACGGGATCTTGTTCTTTCATTGCAGCTTCACGTATTTGGCGGGCTACAATATCATCATCGCTGCCATCCGGAATGTCCGATGGCACGGGGCCTCCTGGCATATTGGTATTAATACCACCACTTCTTGATCCAGTCCTTGATGAGGCTGTTTCGCCCGCAGTACCATCTCCACCGCCACCAGAATACAAACCGCCGTCTCCTTCCTGACCATCTGTCGGTGAGCCTTGGCTATCTGAGTCCTCGCTAATATCGGCTTCCTCAAATAAAGGACTGTCGTCATCAAATACCGAATCATCATCAGGAAATTCATCCTGAGCAGCCTGGGCTGCGGCACGTTCACCAATAATCATTCCATCAAATACTGCAATGGATTCATCGAATTGACCATCCAACACAGCAACAGCTTCTTCCTGGCTTAATACATCTCCGGGAAGGCCGCCGGGTTCTCCCTGGCTTGGAAAGTCTTCTCCAGCTCCGGATTCACCACCAGAACTTTCTGATCCTTCTTCTTCATAGGCAGTTTCTGATCCGCCAGGTTCCTGACTGGAAGAAGATTTTTGCTGTTGTTCCCCCTGAGAAGCTGAGCTACTGGAACTGGATGATTGTGACGGTGATGGCGAAGAAGTTTGTGGCGATGGTGAGGGTGCAGGTGTTGAGGGGGAAGACGTCGCAGTACTGGATGATGAACTGCTGGATGACGAGCTTTGGCAGCCACTGATTAATAATGTAACAACGCAGATGAAAGCTAATAGTGGGCTAAGGGCGCTCTTAGCAATAAGCCCTAAAAGTTTGTCATTAGTCTTCATTAAATTAGCTATTCTCATTGGGAATTAAAACCTTAATAGGGAACGCATTGGTGAGAACAGGTGACCCTGACTCAAAGCGCGGCCTAAATTTTTTGGCTCGTATCGTTTGTCTAGCCCTGTAGCCATAATTGTCGGCATCTTCAGGATAAACTTCAGAAATTTTTAGGTTTGTTGGTGCCCCTTTTTCTGTGACATCCACCGTTAAATTAACGTAGCTATCGTGAACATAGAGGTTTTGGTATGGCGTATTTTTTGTATCGCCTGCATCTTTTGAATTTTCAGATGACGGTTTTGATGATGCAGATGAATGATTGAGCAATGCACCGCTGGTAATTGTCGTTTCCTGAACAATTTTAGTCTCAAGTTTTGGCAGCATAGTCGGCATGCCAAATAAAGAGGCTAAGACTTCATCTTTTTTATCATCACCCTCCATAGCTTTATGGGCTTGTTGATACGCACTAATGGCTAGTTGTTGTCGTCCATAAAGCAGAAACCAATCTCCAAGGTCCGTGTGGGCTTTAGCCTTATCAATGGGTGTTACATTTGGGTTGTTGTTGAGGATACTTAGAATTCTTCTGTGGGCAGCATGGCCATGAAGATAGTAACTACCTCTTCTTAATAGCTCATCACCAGTGGTGCCTAATGGGCGATAACCAAAAGGCACACCTGCGCCAAGCTCTGCAAATTCAGGGTAACGCTGTTGATGCAATGTTTGGTAATAACTGGTGATAGCCAAATTTTTCAGTAAATGAATTAGCTCAATATTTGAATTGCCGTTGTGTTCACTCGAAAGCTTTATGGCAATAGAGTACAAATCGAATGCTGCATTGAGATGGTAGCCGTCTTCACGTTGCTCTGTTTGGACGTAGGTATTCAAATGCCATTGGCCGACCTCTTCGAAAAGTGCAATCAGCTTAGGGTCGTTATTTCCATAGGTTTTCAGATGAATCCAAACCAGTTGCTCATAACTTTCAGCAGCGGCATCGGTTTGCCCTTGCCTGACATGACTCTCAATAATGCCCCTTAACATAGGAGCTTGAGACAAACTGTAAACGCCATCATTAACGCGTTTAAGGTACAGAGACCTTCTGTAGGCATTAATCGCCTCTTCATAACGCTGGCTGGTTTGCAGGGTTTTTCCTAGCCCATAAACCATTTCTGATAATTCCAGGTCGTAGGGGCCAACCTCATTTTCTTTTTGTTCAATGGCGGCGCGGTGATTTTCAATGGTAAGGTCAAGCGAGTTTTTTAGCGCCGTATTGCGGGCGATAATGGCACTGAGAAGTTCTGAGGCGCTGTTAGTTTTATTTGTATCTTCTTTGGCCGTGGCTGGCGGGCTGGTAGAATCTTCTTTTTCAGCCATAGGTTGATCGGTAGTTTGTTCATCAGCAACCGGTTCACCCACAACATCATTGGCAACAACGGTAGTTGTAAGCAGGCAGCCCATCAACAGGCACAGGGCTAAAGCCGTGAGGCCTGCTCTGTTGAGGGAAAGCTTATTGATGGAGCATATGTCGAATGGGTGAATCATCTGTTTTTGCTCTAGCTTCTTACTCTGTGATTAATCATGGACTTAGAGGCAACTAGTGGGTGATCGTTCCTTACTTTACCTTAGGAATTACACACCCTGAGTATAGCCCGGATGGAAAGCAGTAAAAACAAGCTACTTCCTTTAAATTTAAGATAAAAGGTTAAGAGTGAAAAAGTGATAACAGCCCCTAAAAAAGTGAAAACAAACCCTGAAATAAGGTACATCTAACAATGTTATTGGAGTTGTGGAATGTTATCGCGCCCGTTCTGATTTGTACCGCCATCGGTTTTTTTTGGGGGCGTTCTTCAACACCCTATGCGGCAGAATTCGTCAGTCGGGCTGTGATGAATATCGGCGCTCCTTGCCTTGTCGTATCGGCTATTAGCCAGGTCGAGATTTCGGGCCAGGATTTTGCTCAAGTCGCATTAGCCGCAGTGATTGTCTTTATTGGAACGGCGGCACTAGGTGTTATTGCTATACGAACCCTAGGAAAGAACAATTTGGCCAAGAAGGGTGTAGAAGGCCGCTCCTTATTATCCGCAGTAGTGTTTCCCAACAACGGCAATATGGGATTACCACTTTGTTTGTTTGCTTTTGGGGAGCAGGGTTTGGCATTGGGGCTATCGTTCTTTCTGGTGCAAATGACGGCACTGATGACCGCAGGTGTTGCATTAATGTCCCGCGCTAGCACAGGCCACAGAGCCATATTGGCAGACCTGGTAAAACAGCCATTAATCTATGCCATCATTATTGCACTTTGGCTCGTCGGGAGTGGCACCCGGTTACCCTTATGGATTGATTCCACCGTGGAATTACTTGCCGGGTTTACTATTCCATTAATGTTGATCACTTTGGGCGTGTCCCTATCCAATTTGACCACCACAGGCTGGTGGCGGAGCATTGTGTTTTCGACCTTGCGTATTGGTGGCGGGTTAGTTTTTGCCTGGGTCGCCGTGTCACTCCTAGGTATTACGGGTACAGCCAGGAATGTGGTACTGCTTCAAGCCATCATGCCTGCCGCAGTATTTAATTATTTATTGGCATTAAAATTTGATCGTGACCCCAATGCAGTTGCCGGTGTTGTCGTTGCATCGACAATAATGGCATTGTTAGCTGTACCGCTCTTGCTGACCTTTTTATTGTAAATTTCAGGTTGTTGTAATAGAAAGTAAAAAGCACTTGATGAGGAAAAGACATTGGCTAATTCAAAGCCCTTAGCAGGTTATAGAGTAATAGAACTGGGGCAATTACTTGCGGGGCCTTTTGCAGGTTCTTTGCTGGCCTATTTTGGTGCTGAAGTGATTAAGGTAGAACCACCCGGTGGGGGTGACCCACTGCGAAACTGGCGTGTGGTCAAAGATGGCACATCACTTTGGTGGCGAAGCCTTGGGCGCAATAAAAAATGTATTACCCTCGATTTAAAAACGGAAAAGGGTAGAGAGCTGGTCGCTCAACTCATTGATGGTGCCGATGTATTAATAGAGAACTTTCGGCCGGGTGTGATGGAAAAATGGGGCCTGGGGCCAGAGCGTTTTAAGCAATCTAATCCGGGTTTGGTATACACCCGGATATCCGGTTACGGACAAACAGGGCCCTACGCCCATAAGCCCGGTTTTGCCTCCGTGTGTGAAGGCATCAGTGGCTTTCGCTATGTGAATGGTTTCCCCGATGAGGCACCAGTACGACCCAACCTGAGCATCGGCGACAGCATTGCCGGGCTACATGCTGCATTTGGTGTTGCACTGTCATTACTGTCCCGCCAAACCAGCGGGCAGGGGCAGGTAGTCGATATCGCACTGTATGAAGCCATGTTTAATTTACTGGAAGGCGTAGTGCCAGAATTTGATGGTGGCGGTGTGATTCGTGAGCCATCGGGTACGACAGTTACAGGTATTGTTCCTACAAACACCTACCGCTGTGGCGATGGCAAATTTGTAGTGATCGGTGGCAACGGCGATTCTATTTTTAAACGCCTAATGGAAGCCGCAGGGCGAGGAGATATGGCCAACGATGCCCGTTTAGCTAACAACGCCGGCAGAGTAGAGCACGAACAGGATATTGATAAAGCAATTTCTTCATGGTGCCAAAATCACACCAGCACCAAAATACTCAAAACCCTCGAAGAAAGCCGTGTCCCCGCAGGCCCAATTTATAACGCAGAAGATATGCTGGCAGACCCACACTTTAATGACCGTGGATTATTCGAGCAGGTAGAAATCAATGGCGAACCACTAAAAATTCCAGGAATGATTCCCAAGCTCAGTGACACTCCGGGAGAAACCGAGTGGCCAGGGCCAGAAGTGGGTAGCCATAATGATGAAGTGCTGGGAGAGCTGCTGGGGTTAGATCAGGAGGCCCAGCAGAAGTTAAAGGATGATGGGGTGGTTTGAGAATTAACGCCTCAAACACCGGCGCAGCTTTGCTGCGTCCGAGTGCTTTGACTTGTTAAGCGCATTGTAGAACTAACGATTGTGCATTTTTGTAAAGTTCTTCCAAGTCTTCATTCCACGTTTCTTCAGCCCTCATAACTTCAATCAATTCAGAAAACTTTGTGTCAGTTAGCACGACAGTTGCCGTGGTTGCAGCATAAATTGCTTTAGGATGGCACTCTAAAAGAATACCTTCTACAAGGCTGATCAGTCTGTTTTTTGATTGGGTTCTGCCATTACTTCTATAAGTAGCATGTCTTTCCCAAGCAATTTCAATGGAATCGGCTATTTGACTCCCTATCTCAAATCTCTTTAATACAAGCCTTTCTTGGTTGTTAAGACCGACAACATCAATACTTTCTCTTCCTATTTCTGTTAAGCCTCGCATTCGAAAAAATCGGATAGATAAATGTTCTTTGGGGTCTTGAATATATGGGTTCAATATTGGGTGTGCGATTACATCATGAGTGCTTTTAGCACCATTGCATTTTTTACATGATGGCAGCAAATTTTCCCACAATACGACTTTATCAGGGTTATGCTTTTTATCCTCAAAGTGTTCGACCTCCATATACTTGCTTTCTTCCGTTAGGTCACACTCACAATATGAGCATTTACCATAACTTGAATTCAGAAGAGGTTCTTTTATGCTTTCATTATTCCATACCGACGTTGAATTTTTTTTGAATTCATCGACTAGCTCATCAACTTTTTCATCTGTCAGAAAATCAGGCTTAGGCGCTCTATCTAGCTTGATCATGATTACCCCTTAACTGCTGCTAATTGAAACTTGAGCAGCTTTCTAAGGTGGTTTTCCGGGTGCAGTAAATGCTCGAGTTCTTGAAGCTCCATCTGAGCAGCCCCATAATCATCATTATCAATCGCCAATTCAAAGCTTGACATAAATTGATAATAATTTTCGGTGCGTGTATCTGACATGCCCATAACATCTACGAGTATTTCTTCTACTGTCCACCCTTGGTATCCATATTTTGTTCCAGACAAATCTCTTCTAAAAACCTGCCCATTATCAGATGCTAAAGCAATGATTTCATCAGGGTTGGCACCCTGTAGTATGTGAGGGCTATGCGTTGCGGTGATAAATTGTGCTTTTGGAAATACTTGCACCAATATCTTGGCAATTTTTCCTTGCCATTCAGGATGTAAGTGAAGTTCTAATTCATCGATCAATATAATCCCATCAAACTCGTCAGCATTAATGCAAGGCTCTTTAAATCTCAATTCAATGTCTTTAATAATGCCAAATATGATAGATAAACAAGACTTAAAACCCGAAGATAAATATTCATAATATATTTCACCATTCGGTGTATGAATCATGATTTCATTAGAAGAAGCCAAAACTTTACTAAATGAAAATTCTTCATTTAACAGTGAAAAACTTTTCTTAGCTAATTCTAGATTGTTAAGCTGTTGTTCTGTCAAATCTCCTTCGTGAGCAGAGTATAAATATCTATTTACAAACCAGTTCTTTACTTCATTAACATTGACCCCTAGCATCGCCTCTCGATATGAGGTGTTTGTGTTTTTATCAACATCTTTGCCTACAGCATCTAATGGTTGATATTGAAACGTTCTGGTGACTTTCAGAGACAAGAGCTTCGAAGAATGTTGGTGTAAGCCATTTATACTTGATTGCTTGTCTGGGTCAAAATCGGCAATGGTTATATTTGATTCAGTATTCCCTCCGTCAATCTCAATAGTAGCTTTGAAGTTTCCCTGATCAGCTGATACATTTCGCTTTAGAATATTAGTCTGGTTAGCAGAAAACGAATGAGCAACACATTCAAGTAATGTTGTTTTCCCAACTCCATTTGGGCCACAAATAAAGTTCATCCGTTCGTTGAAATCAACTTTAAGGCTTCCAATACCACCTATTCCATTAATTTCTATTGATTTCACTTTCATAGATATTTCCTAAATTTGTAGAGATGTAGTAAATCTAAAGCGCTTAACATTTGTATATGGAGTCAGCTCGCTTTGTCATTTCTGATATTTGGAGGTGGTTTGTAGTGATTTGATTTAAATAGATTTTTCTAGGCATGTTAGATTCCCTTCCGCGCTAAACGCGCACGCTAGATAACAATATTAGCGAGTTTTCCTTATGCCCACCCACACAAAATGTAGGTGACGATAAGAACAGTATATTCCTGTTTATGCCGCTATAACAGTGCTCGGTTTAATGCTGAAATTTACTCGCCAAAATAATACTCGTTAGGGTTTTTTCATGCCTTCTATTTCTGTAATTTGGTCTATAGCTTGCTCCTGTAGGTATTTGTTTTATCTGCAGGGTGAAAGCAAATGGGTAGCTTTGAATAATATGTCGTTGACCATACAGCGAGCCGGTTTTGGCAACTAAACTATAATTTATAGGTATAAATACATAGCTATGGGCGGGTTGGTATATAGATAGATATATAGATAGAGGTATGCCGTTATGTCTGTAAACCCTATTGTTTCAGTAAGTAATCAATGTGCTGTAGAAGGCATTTCCTCGATTTTGAGCTATGCCCATTCTTTAGTTGCGGATAGGGATTATGAAAAACCGCTGCTGTTGATCAGCACGGATCAGGTAAAGCGTAATGCCCAGCGGTTTATAGCTGCATTACCGGGTGTTCATCCACACTTTGCGGTGAAATCTAACCCCGATCAGCGCGTGCTTAGCATTCTTCATAAACAAGGTGTGTCGTTCGAAATAGCTTCCTATGCTGAGTTGAAATTATTGTTGGAGTTAGGGGTCCCTGGTGAAGAAATTTATTACTCTAACCCCATTAAGTCGGAAGCTTATTTACGTAAGGCCGCTCAAAGTGGTGTGCAATGGTATGCAGTGGATTCTGTTGCAGAAGTGCAAAAAATTCATGGTATCTACCCTGATGCGAGTTTGTACCTAAGAATAAAAATTAGTAACGATGGTTCGGCCTGGCCATTGGATAAAAAGTTTGGCGTTGAAGGGCAGGAGGCTTACGACGTTTTGACTGAGTGTATACGCATGGATATGGATGTATCCGGTATTACATTTCATGTGGGTTCCCAATGTTTGAATGTGAATAATTGGCGGCAGGGTATTCGTTCTGCTCGGTTATTTTTTCATTGGATGCGACAGCAGGGTATAACACCCAAATTGTTAAATTTAGGGGGTGGCTTTCCTGTGCCATTGCATCAGGATGTTCCAAGCCTGGAAAAAATTGGTAAGGTCATCGCCAAGGAGCTCGAAGCTTTTAGTGAGTTAGAACCTTCAATTAAAGTGATTGCCGAGCCGGGTCGTAATTTGGTGGCATCGGCAGGTTGTATGATTGCTCAGGTGATTGGCACCGCAGTGCGCAATGGCCAACATTGGTTGTATTTGGATACCGGTGTATACAGTGGATTGATGGAGTTAAATGATCGTTTTCAATACCCTATTTATACTGATCGAGAAGGGCCGATGATTAACTGGTCATTGGCGGGCCCTACCTGTGATTCCATTGATATTTGTATAAAAAACCAGAAGTTACCTAAAACAATGCAGTCGGGCGATTTGATTTATCTTCCTTATATGGGTGCCTATACCGCCTGCTGTGCCACGCGTTTTAATGGTTTTCCTATACCGGAAGTGGTGATGATTTAAAGGAACCTCTGAAAAACTACCTTACTCGATTTGGCGTTGTCACTGATGCGCCTACTTTTGGTAAATTCGGCCTCAAAAGACCCAAAGCACTCGCTGCGCTCATGGGGCCGGCCCTTCTCATTTATGAACTATAAACTCCGTTTTTCAAAGGTTCCTTAGCTTTTTTAATACAAACCTTTTATTTTTAATTGGTCGAGGGTACAAATAATACTTTCCCTCAGTGTTTTAACGATGTAATCCACTTGATTTTGGTTGATGATGAGTGGTGGTGACATTACATTCAAGTTAACAATAGGGCGAACAATTAGCCCTCTTTTATCTGCCTGGTTAGAGACCCATTTGCCAATATCAAATTCTTCCGGGAACCGTTCTTTGGTTTCTTTGTTTTTTACAAATTCCACACAGGCTACCATCCCCATTCCTCTGATATCACCGACGATAGGTAAATCATTTAATGTTCTGACTTGTGATTGAAAATAAGGTGATAGTTCTTTTACATGCTGAAGAATATTTTCCTGTTCGATTATTTCAATATTTTTTAACGCAGCAGCACAGGAAACTGGATGACCTGAATAGGTAAAGCCATGGCTGAAACAGCGGCCTTTACCTTCTTCACTAATGACTTCGTGAATACGATCTGAATAAAGCGTCGCGCCCAATGGTAGGTAGCCGGAGGTAATGCCTTTGGCACAGGTAATAATGTCGGGCTGGATGCCAAACTCCTCCTTCGAGGAGAACCAGTGGCCTAGCCGTCCAAAGCCCGTGACTACTTCATCGGAAACATAGAGGACATCGTATTTTTTGCAGATTTCCCAGGTGCCTTGGTGATAACCCTTGGGAGGGATGATAACGCCGCCAGCACCCATAATGGGTTCGGCAAAAAAAGCGGCCACTTTGTTTTTCCCAATGGATAATATTTTTTCTTCTAATTCATTTAATAAAAAATCTAAAAATTCTTTTTCGGTTAATTTATTTTTATTTATTGAAAAGTTTTTAGAAAAATATTCTTCACTTACATAGTCTTCTGCACGATAAAAGTTTGGTGTTGAAATATGGTGAATTGTGTCCGTTATAAAATCAAATTCAGGAGGGTGATCCCCGGGTTTTCCACCAATGGACATGGCTGCATAGGTAGAGCCGTGATAAGAATTTTTACGTGAAATAATATGCTTTTTTTCGTGTAGCCCACGGCAGTTTTGATAGTACTGAATAAGCCGAAATGCGGTATCAATAGCGGCTGATCCGCTACAGGTAAACATTACATGGTTTAAATCACCAGGGGCCAGTTCAGACAGTTTGGTTGCAAGTTCCACCGCGGGAACATTGGTCATATCCACAAAGGGGTTAGCGTAAGCCATGGTGCAGACCTGCTCTGCTATGGCATCGGCCATATCTTTGCGGCCTAGGCCAATATTAGTGCACCAGAGTCCACCAACTGCATCTAGATAGCGGTTTCCATCACTGTCATAAATATAAGCACCATCTGCCGCGGCAATGGGCATGGCGCCATCTTTTTTAAAAGTATCAAAGACTTGCCAGGGGTGAAGCAAGTGATCTTTATCCTGCTGGTTTAGTGCGTAGGTATCGAATTGCTTAAATCCTGGTTTATGGATAGCAGTTATAGCTTGTTTGTTGATTGTCGCCATAAAAAGTCACCATCATTCATCTGTCATGTTCTCAGGTATGAAATAGGGTGTTCAATATTTGATCATAGGGCGCCTAGTTATATAGGTGCCTTTTGAGCCCTCTATTTGCTGATATACCCATATTTTGGGATATCTACCTCCTGAGATATTCACCTTCTGGGATATCCAGTAGTTTGTTTATATTTTAGTAGATATATTGTTTTGTGGCCTTTTTTTGATACGGAGGCCTTGGCCATGAAATATGGTTAACAGGGTAGTGAAAGGTAGAGGAGTAGTGTACGGTTTGCTTCTGCTTTTACAGCGTGAACAATAGAGAGAATCTAAGTGCCTTCTGCTACTGATAAGACCAATAATTGCGCCAAAAAAATTGCCATCTTTGTTGATGTGCAAAATATCTATTACACCACCCGTCAGGCGTATGGCCGCCAATTTAATTACAGGAAATTGTGGAAGCTTATAGAAGAGCAGGGCGATATTGTTTCGGCGACGGCTTACGCGATTCATCGTGGAGATGATGGCCAGTTAAAGTTTCAGGATGCTCTTAAGCACATAGGTTTTACCGTAAAGCTAAAGCCCTATATCCAGCGTAGTGATGGTTCTGCTAAGGGCGATTGGGATGTAGGTATTGCCATTGATGTGCTTGAAAGTGCAAAAGATATCGATACCGTAGTGTTGCTTTCTGGCGATGGTGACTTTGATTTACTGCTGGAAAAAGTTAAAAACGATTATGGTGTTACCGCGATAGTTTACGGTGTACCCCAATTAACAGCTAATTCTCTGGTAGAGTCAGCCAGTGTTTATCATCCTATTGGTGATGACTTATTACTTTAGGTAGACAGCTTGGAATAGGTGCTTTTAGTAATAAACAATTTCAGTAACAGATAGTCTTTCTCAGCCAGTAACAATTTAAATAATCTACAATTTTCTTCAACTTCTACCATTCTTTCCAACCTCTACTATTATTCTACGGTACAGAATAAAAAGATTAAGCGAACAGTAGTTCGTTAATACGGAGAAATGGATATGGAAAAAGAAAATCCAAGCTTTTCTGGTATCCTGTTCATTGAAAATAGATGAAGATGGCTCTCGGATTTTACTGTGATAACGATTACCCCTAACATTTCCATCCCTGATGATGAAATAGAAATTACTGCTATCCGCTCACAGGGTGCTGGGGGCCAGAATGTAAATAAGGTTTCTTCAGCTATTCATCTCCGTTTTGATATCAAGGAATCATCGCTACCCGAGGTTTATAAAGAGCGGTTACTGGCTTTGCGGGACAAGCGTATCAGCAAGGAAGGTGTGCTAGTAATTAAAGCCCAGAAATTCCGCACTCAGGAAAAAAACCGGGATGATGCCCTTGAACGTCTTCAAGAAGTTGTCAAAGCGGTAACCGTAGTACCCAAGGTGCGCAGGCCTACCAAGCCCACCAAAAACTCCCAGAAAAAACGTTTGGATAGCAAGGCGAAGCGAAGTAAGACCAAAGCCCTTCGTCGCAGTAATTTTGAATAAACTTTAGTATTGTTGACCAACAAGTATCTTGGGTTAACTGATTCTTAATATTATGCAATCAAAGCGCGCCAGGTTAGACCGTTTTATCAGTGAGCAGCTGGGCGTTAACCGTCGAGATGTTAGAGCGTTGTTGGCTCAAAAACGGGTATTGGTAGATGGGCATCCCGCCACAGGTATTAATCAGGTTATCGATGACTTTTCCCATGTGGTATTTGATGAACGGATACTCCGTGAGAAAAAGCCTGTTTATGTGATGATGAATAAACCACTGGGGGTGGTGAGTGCCACCAAGGATGAACAGCACAAAACCGTGGTAGATTTGTTGGCTCGACCAGATAAAGAGCAATTACATATTGTTGGCAGACTAGATTTTAATAGTACCGGGTTATTACTACTGACAAATGATGGACAGTGGTCTCGACAATTGAGTGCGCCGGAAAATAAAGTGGCTAAAGTATATCGGGTGACTTTGGAGAAACCGGTCACTGAAGACTATATCAAGGCATTTTATGAGGGGATATATTTTCCCTTTGAAGGAATTACTACCAGGCCAGCAAAGCTTCGTACTATTTCTGATTATGTAGCGGAAGTGAGCCTTATAGAAGGTCGCTACCACCAAATCAAACGTATGTTTGGACGTTTCAATAATGAGGTGTTAACGCTGCATCGCATTTCAATCGGAAATCTATCGTTAGATCCTTTATTGTCCCCAGGAAAAAGCAGAGAGCTCACCGAGAGGGAGTTTGATCATATTGGAATAACATCAGAATAGAGTTAGTTTAGTGCAGGATTTGAACGTAACTGCTCTGCCATTAAATCTATAAAAGCTCGTACTCTTGTGGATGTGTAACGTCCCTCCCTATGCACAATATGTATCGGTCGTGGTGTTGGCTCATAGTCACTAAGAATAATTTTTAGATCACCTGAAGCAAGTTGTGGTGCGACCTGATAGGACATGAGTCGTGTAATACCAAATCCCCTAACCGCAGCCTCAATTGCTGCATCGTTTGTTGTAACTGTTAATCGCGGTTTAATTCGTAATGTTTTTTCACCCTTATCTTTGGTGTTAAACCGCCAGCCAATAGCGTTGTTTCCTGCGCTGGATGTAATGATTGTGTGTTCGAGCAGTTCGTCAGGCTGTTGTGGGAGCTTATGTTGTTTAAGGTAGAGGGGTGATGCACAAAGAACCAAGCGTACTGACCCTACTCGTAAGGCTCGCATGCTGGAATCAGGCAATTTTCCAATACGTATACCTACATCAATACCTTCTTCCAATAAGTTAACATTTCTGTCCATAAACTGGGCGGCAACCTCTGTTTCAGGATATTGCTCAAGATAATTAACGATACCGGGCATCACAAACATGCGACCAAATAATGCCGGTGCCGTAACAGCCAAGTGTCCCCTGGGTTCGGCATTGATACCTGCAGCTGCTTCGTCTGCAGCATCGGCATCAGCAAGGATTCGTCGGGCATCTTCAAGGTAGCGTTGCCCAGCTTCTGTGGCTCGAACATAGCGTGTAGTGCGATTAAGAAGCTTAACGTTTAAATGCTCTTCCAATGCTGTGATAGCTCGGGTCACAGCGGGGGGAGACATTTGTAGCCTGCGAGCAGCGGCAGCAAAACCTTGCTCTTCAGCGACAGCTACAAACACGCTCATCAGGTGTAATCTGTCCATATCACTTCAATCCCATTGTTATTTTTATTGTTCCATAAAATGGAATAATAAATTGTTATTTGTGGTTATTCTTATTTTAAGTGGTGTTTGGCAAAGTGTCACCACTGGCAGCACACAGTGTGCAGAAAGGCCAATCAAATCATTTTATAAAGGAGAATTATCATGAGTCGTATCAACGTTATTGAACACAAGTCAGCGAATGAAGAGCAAAAACTATTGCTGGATGCTATTCAATCTCAATTGGGTATGGTGCCCAATTTTTTAAAGGTATTTGCAAACTCGCCTTCTGCATTAAGAGCTTTTCTTGGGCTACATGGCATTGCCGGTGAAGGAAGTTTAGACCCTCAAACACGAGAGCGTATTGCCCTGGCATTGGCGCAACAAAACACCTGTGAATACTGTTTATCAGCTCATACCGCTATTGGCCGCAAAGCTGGTTTAAATGGCTCAGAGATTGAAGCAAACCGTGCCGGCACAAGCCAAGATGCCAAAGCTGCAGCCGCGGTGAAATTTGCTAAGTCATTAGCTGAGCACAGTGGCGAAGTGACTACAGCTGAGATTCTAGACGTGCGTAATGCCGGTTACAGCGAGTCGGATATTGTGGAAATTATTACCCATGTGGGTATGAATATTCTTACCAATATTTTGGGCAAAGCCAGCCGGGTAGATATTGATTTTCCTAAAGTGGAATTGCAGCTTGCCTCTTAAGCGAGGATTAGAGGATTAATAGTCCGACAATTCTATCTGTGATTGATTACAACGTTTGGTTTAAGGAGTCATCATGAACACCCCACTGACAAATGGTTCGCATCACATTGGGCTAACGGTATCTAAGCTTGAGGAGTCAGCAGCATTTTTCACTGATTTTTTGGGCTGGAAAGAACTAAAAAGAAACGAGGATTACCCTTCAATTTTTGTGAGTGATGGACAGATTATGATCACTCTTTGGGCAATTAAAGAAACACCAGAAGTGCCATTTAATCGAAGGGCTAATATTGGTCTACACCACTTAGCACTGCAAGTGAGTGGTGTAGAAGCATTAGAGCATATTTACCAAAGGCTAACTGAAAATAAGATAGATATTGAGTTTTCACCAGAGTCTGTTGGAAGTGGGCCAGCTAAACACATGATGTGCTTTGATCCCAGTGGGATAAGAGTGGAGTTTTTTTGGTCGGGCCAGTAGCTGATTACAAGGCATTCTCCTAAGGGTGCCTTGTTTTTCTATAAAACAATTATTCAGAGGGTTGTGTCATGGGGCATCGGTTTGCAGAAATCGCATTTACTAAATCTGTGCGTGATGTTCAGCAGGATTCTGGTAGCCGATCTTCCTACACTAGTATGGAAGGAGGTGACGATTACAACCACTTGATCAGTGAGCAGGAAGCTCAATTTATCGCTGCTCGAGATAGCTTTTACATGGCCAGCGTTAGTGAAACTGGTTGGCCCTATGTGCAACATCGTGGTGGCCCAGTTGGTTTCATGAAGGTATTGGATGAAAAAACTATTGGCTTTGCCGACTTCAGTGGTAACCGGCAATACGTGAGCACGGGTAATTTTAGAAAGGATAATCGTGTTGCTCTTTTTTTTATGGACTACCCCAACCAGAGGCGCCTCAAGCTTATAGGCCGGGTGCGGGAAATAGAATTGAATGATAGGGAGCAACTCGCTCTGTTAGAAGTGGACGATTACCGAGCACGGGTTGAGCGTGGCTTTGTGGTTGATGTTGAAGGTTTTGATTGGAACTGCCCGCAGCATATTACGCCACGTTATACCGAAGCTTATGTTGAAGAGATGATGGCGTCGTTAAAGGCAGAAAATCAGAAGTTAAAAGAAAATGAGAGATTACAAGAGAGCCAGATCGTTAGTGATAAGCAACTAAAATGTATTGGAGATGGCCCTCTTGAACTTGTTATTAGTGGTGTTCGGCAACTAACTCCGAGAGTCCGGGCTTTTGAATTACGTCATCCTGAAGGTGGAGAGTTACCAGAGGTTGCTGCTGGCTCACATCTTCGTATCCCCGTGTTATTGCCTAGTGGTGAGACAGTTATTCGCCATTACTCCATTTGTTCTAACCCTGCTCGCCGAGATATTTATGAGATCGCAGTTTTGCAAGAAGAAGAGGGGAGTGGAGGGTCCTTGGCGGTACATGAGATATTTAGTCTGGGTTTAACGTTACGTTGTGAACAACCAGAAAACTATTTTCCACTTCATGCAGATGAACGGCCGGCGGTACTGATTGCTGGGGGGATTGGTATCACCCCAATTAAATCTATGGCTCAGGTATTAATGGCCAGAGGTAGTGATTTCCAACTGCATTATGCTGGGCGGAATGACCATGATATGGCATTTAGAGATCGACTATTACGGGAGTTTGGCGAGCAAATAAGTGTTTACCGATCAGAGCAAAATGAGCGCTTAGATGTGTCCGTGGTGTTATCAGCTGCTCCAGAAAAGTCTGTGATATATGTCTGTGGTCCAGGTCGCTTGATTGATGCAGTAGTGGATGCTGCCCGAGCATTAAATATAGCTTCTGAACGTATCCACTTTGAGCGATTTTCCACAGAACACCCTGTTAATGATTCCCCAGTTACCGTAGAGCTCGTTCGTTCAAAGTTGACCATTGAGGTCGGTGCCGATAAGAGCATTCTTGACGCTATGTTGGAAGCAGGCATAGATGCGCCCTTTAGCTGTGGCACCGGTAATTGTAAAACCTGTGCCGTAAAAGTCTTAGCAGGTGATCCGGAACATCGTGATTCTGCGCTGACCGATTTGGAGCGAGAACAATCTCAATTAATGTGCCCCTGCATTTCTCGAGCAACCAGTGAAAAACTAATTTTAGATATTTAAAGGAGATTGATGTGGACACAAATGTTAATGAGCGGCCACCGCTGCCACCATTTAGTCGAGAAACTGCCATTCAAAAAGTTCGTATGGCAGAAGATGCCTGGAACACGCGAGACCCTGAACGTATAGCTCTCGCCTATACCAAAGGCAGTGTTTGGCGGAATCGAGCTGAGTTTGTTACCGGTCGAGAAGATATTATTCAGCTGTTGAAACGTAAATGGGAAAGGGAAAATGAATATCGTCTTATAAAAGAATTATGGGCATTTGAGGGCGACCGTATTGCCGTACGTTTTGCGTATGAATGGCAAGATGATTCCAACAACTGGTTCCGTTCATACGGCAATGAGAATTGGTTGTTCGATAAAAAAGGGCTAATGCAGCATCGGTTTGCCAGTATTAACGATCTTGCTATTACTGAGGATAATCGAAAGTTTCTCTGGCCTTTGGGACGCAGGCCTGACGAGCATTTGGGATTATCTGAACTAGGTTTGTAGAATTGGATTGTAGTTATTGCTTCGTATAGTCAACAGTAAAGACAGATTCAACTGGTTTGATAATACAATCCTTCCCAGAAGCTGGAAGGTGATCAGAATTGATGCCGTTGCTCGTACACCTGTGCCCAGTGGGAACCGTTTTTATTAGCCACTTCAGTTTCAAAGTAGTGTTTCATACGGCGGTTATCTTCTTTGTTATCTTTAAGTGCGGCCCCAATTAAAAAATGAACAAGGTCAGTTAACTGCATAGCGCTATTTCGGTAGTAAAAGGCGTGAACTCCCATAGCATGGACCACAGAGATCGCTTCTGCGGTAGACATTACTGTGGCGGCTAGTCTGTCAGTGCTTCGTCCATCTAGTGTTTGTCCGTTGCGAAGTTCATGAAAAATAGTTACCAGTATTTCAATAATCGCAGGTGTGGGTTTTACATCGACACCAGATAACCGGATTAATTTTTCAGATTCTCTACTGACCACCTCTATTTCATCTTTGATATTGGGAATAGGTGCAATAGTTTCAAAATTCATTCGACGTTTTAGTGCGGCACTCATTTCATGAACGCCTTTATCTAATGAGTTAGATGTGGCAATAATATTAAAACCATCCCTCGCAAAAAGTACGGAGTCATCACCTTCTAGCTCAGGAACTTGTATTTGCCGTTCCGACAGGATAGAAAGAATGGCATCTTGAATAAACTGTGGGCAGCGGGCTATTTCTTCAAAACGCACTAACTGACCCTTCTCCATCCCCTGATAAATAGGGCTGGCAATTAAGGCCTCTTTAGTTGGCCCAGTATTTTTTAATAGGGCTTCATTCCAACTGTAAAGTAATTGGTTGATATTAGTTAGGGCACCACCCTGAATCGTAAGAATGGATTGTCCTGAGATAGCACAAGCTAATAATTCTGAAAGCCAAGATTTAGCTGTGCCGGGCTCACCTATCAACATGGCACCTCGATTGGTTGCTAGATTGATAATAATTCGTGATATCAAGTCCTTTGATCCAACAAACTTTTTTTCAATGGAAAGTTCGGGGTCACCCAGAATAAATTTCTCAACAGCAAAGGGAGAAAGAGCCCATCCAGGAGGAACGGGGCCTGGATCCCATCGTGAAAGCGTTTCTAGCTCTTCGTGGTATATGTTTTCTGCGGCAGGCCGCTGAATAGCTTTTTCTGTCATAACGATTTATCCCGTTAGGATGTTTTTTCCCACTGCCAGCGGGCTTCGGGAGCCATACGCTCCTCTGGAAGGATTCGAGGCAACTCTGAAAGTGGAATGTTGCCCTGAATAACATGGTCTAAAGCACTATCTCGCATGGTAACTAAGCCACAGTCCAGTGCTAATTTTCGTAGTTCGCTGACGGGTATATTACGAGAAATCGCATTACGCAATTCAGGATTAATCTGAAGGTACTCCACCACAGCAACACGTCCATGAGTGCCTGTACCATTGCATTGTTCACACCCTCTTCCTGCATAGGCGTGGAAGCTGTCAGGTGTTCCTTTTGGGAATACTTCTTCAAGAATTTCAACTTCAGGTACGGCTTCTTCTCGACAGTGAGGGCAGATGCGTTTAGCTAGCCTTTGAGCTATAACTGCCAGAAGTTCGCTGGCCAGTGAGTTAGGGTTTACGCCCAAGTCATGGAGTCGTTGCATGGCATCCACCGAATCATTGCAGTGCAGAGTGGAAAGTACCACATGACCAGTTTGTGAAGCGCGTATGGCTTCTAGGGATGTTTCGTGATCACGTATTTCACCGACTAAAATAACATCTGGATCTTGGCGGACAAAAGAGCGCATAGCATCAGCAAAATTAAATCCGATGTCTGGTTTAACTCGGGTCTGTTGAATATTTCTAATTGAATATTCAATAGGGTCTTCTACGGTAATGACCTTGCGGCTACCGTCATTGGCTAGTAGTTGTAAGCCGGCATATAACGTAGTGCTTTTTCCAGACCCTGTAGGGCCAACGACCAATACGAGTCCTGCTGGGTTTTTAAGTAGGCGTTTATAGTTTTCTGCAATTCCGGGAGAGAGCCCTAATTTTTCAATACTGACAAGTTCAGAGTTTTGAGGGAGGAGGCGGATAACTACATGTTCACTATGTAGAGAGGGTTGTACCTGAACTCTCAGGTCAAACAGTGAGTCTCCTACACGTAGCCGGGAGCGACCACCTTGAGGTAGTCTGCGTTCAGCAATGTTAAGTTCAGCTCGCAGTTTGATAACGTTAATCAGTCCTCTTAATTCATTTGGGCTAATGTTGTAGTAAGGGACATCTCGCATTTCTCCATCAATTCGAAGCCTTACTCTGACTTCATTGCCATACTGTTCGAGATGAATATCACTGGCGCGCCCAGCTACTGCATCCAGTAGTAATGCTTCGAACAGAGATACTAGGTGAGCACCTATTTCAGGTTTGTGTTCTCCAAGAAGGTCGTCCCCCTCTTTATCTTTATAGGGCTCTTGTGGCAGTGTTAATGATGGGATTTGTGCTTGCAGACAGAGGTCTGTTGCAGACCAAAGGCGACGAAAATCAGTAGGTGTTACCAATATAGTTTTTATTTTTTTATGGGGAAAAACCAGCTGAATTTCTGCCATTGAGGCATTGGGGTTACTGGTGGCAACGACCAGGATATCATTGTCGATATAAAGTGGAATTATATGGTGGTGGTCCAAAAAGGCTCGAGAAAAATGACTAAATATTTTTGGTTCGATGAGCTTTAATAGGCTATCGACATTACCCAATTCGACCCCATATTGCTTTGCCAGAGATCGATACAGTGCCATATCATCCACATTGGTTAGGTGGCGCACTTCATCAATAATTAAGGTTTTGTTGTCATTGGCCCGTCGTCTCGCTTTGGCAAGTACATCATCATTGATAAAACCCAGCTCAATAAGAATTTCATCCTTATTCTGAACAAAATCAATATAGCCATGCTCACTACGTGCATAGTGGTGATGTCCATCTCCCTTGTATTTAACCAATTTAAGCAATGATGAATCAGCGTACTCAACAGCTATCATTTGGCCAAAGGGTGTGAGCTGATTAAGCAGTGCTGATTTGTCTTCAATATTGGGTGTTGATACGACAATAATATCGAATGGGGCAGATTGAGAAGAGCCTTCTGCCCCTTCGCCACGGTGGACAACAACGTTTCTGATATTCAGGTTACTAAGGTTTTCTATAGCGGCATCTACCAGGGAAGCAGACTTTTCTATACCTATGACCTGAGTTGCTACATGGGACAATACGGCGCTGGTATACCCTACACCAATACCAATTTGAAGCACTTTGGGGTTGGGTGGAAGTTGCAGTACGCTAAAAATATGTTGAAGAGTCTTAGCTGATGGAATACTCCGGCCAACAACAAGACCTTCTTGTTCACTGTTTACAAAGGCCCCACGATCCACTTGTTCCAACGCTTTGTTGAATCGTGGATCAATGACTTTCTCTGGCTGTGATGATATTTGGTTATTAGTATTGCCCATAGAACCTCTAAGCCCTTTTATTTCAGCTTAGTTAGAAAGTAAAAGGCATGTTTTGTTCTAGCGCAACCAGTTTGCAAAAATTAGTAGGCATATTAAAAACCTCCAAGGGAATGATTAAGTATTCTCTTGGAGGTTTTAGCATCTTAGGGGGAATTTGTCTCCTACCATTCCCACCCATCGTCATATGGTGGTGCAGGCCTTACTTGTATCTTTTATAGTAAAAAATTATTTTTATTTTATGGGGTCAAATATTTGATTGCCAATTGAGAAGCAGTAAAGCAAAACAAGAAAAAGATAATCATCGAGATTATCCCGGCCAAAATAATAGATTTGGGATTGTCTTCGAGTAAATCTGTGGCGCGCTTAAGCCCTTTGCCTCGTTGCAGTTGAAATAGAAGGCAAAAAGCCTGGGAAATAATTTCTAGAAAGCTCAAATTTTTCTTATTCGGTTCTTCTTCAACTGTTTTAAAGACGGGGTGAGCATCATATTCGATGTTGTCTGGTTTTTGATTGTCCGTTTCGGCGTCTGTGGTCATGATTAGCTGCGCTTAAATAAAAATTGTCTCGAATTCTAGCTAGTAAGTTACAAAGAGTACAGGTTCTAGAATTTTACAGCGATCATTCAAAAACCATTGCTATTAATGCCTCAAAGTTAGCCGAACGTTTTTCACGGCGAGTAAAGTAATTGACATGCTGCCCATTATCCCTGCTTTTAGAGAGCTGGATGCCCCATAGCGGTGAAATCTGATGAGGTAACTGTGAATAGCGGATGTCGACGATACCCTTGTTATCTTGAGGGTCCAACCCCAGGTAGCCAGCCGAGAACCAGTCAAAACGCTGAATATCCCTAGCCTGTTGAGATGCCGGGTCTAGCCAGGGAAAATGTGCTGCCACATTAATTTTATCAGCGCTGTCTCCAGCCCAGATGTGTTGTTTGAATAACCCCGGTTTGATCGCATCTACATAAAATCGTTGTTCAGTTTCATACACCAGTTTCCACACCACTATATTGGCAAAGCTGGGCTTGGCCTCAAGTCGCAGCAGTTGGTGCCCACGTTCAGCAGCTAGCTGGCGGCCGATGTCCAGTGCCCGTTCATGTTGAATCACCCCGATGCTCAGGTAGAGCGTGCCCCAAATCAATGCTCCGTAGAGATAGCGTCGGGATTTAACTATTGAACCCAGCAGGATCAACAACAGTAAGGGCAGAGTGAATAGCGGGTCGATCACTGAGATGATATCCCAGGAAAACCGATGATTTGTGATAGGCCACAACAGCTGTGTGCCGTAGCTAGTGCAGCCATCCAGTAAACCATGGGTAGCGAATCCTAAAAAGCTCCAGAGATAAATAGCCTTAAAGTTTAATTGCCAACGGTTTGCAATTAACGGATAAAAAATTAGTGAACAAATCAGTGCACCAAAGGGAATAAAAAGCAATGAATGGGTAAATTGTCGATGGTATTCCAGGACCAGTAATGGATCAGTGGACGATCGTATTAATACATCAAGATCGGGAGCCATAGCTGCCAGTGCACCAATCACACCAGCTTTAGCTAGTGTTGTAGCCTCACCTTTGGTTTGTGCTAATGCAGCGCCAACCACGCCTTGGGTTATAGGATCCATGAAAACACTCTAATAGATGATGAACCTTGATGGGGATGATTCCATAACTAACTTGGTTTAGGAATTGGTTGTCATATTATGGAGCAAACTCTGGAAAATAAAAAACCACCCGAGTAAATATCATAGATAGAAAAACACTCACCAAACACTACGTATTGGCCTGACCACATAATAGTGCCCCGTTGTGGCAACTTGCACAGCCATTTCTTATGAAGTTGAAGTCTACGCTTCTCTG